>Ga0065701_1000285_pt1 | contig 12106 bp, 16 predicted proteins | sample Biomet1_FD_59088 | JGI IMG/M metagenome (GOLD analysis project Ga0065701, IMG submission 59088) | Microbial communities from bioreactor (seeded with anoxic lake sediment) at LBNL, California, USA - Biofuel metagenome 1 version 3... | ecosystem: Engineered > Bioreactor > Anaerobic > Unclassified ...
TTTCAACGTCATCTATCTCTTAACGGGTGGCTGGCCGATGAATGCCAACTATAATTCAGCTGGTGAGACAGACTTGCTGGTAACTTGGCTCTACAAACTGGTCTTTGGTCAAACGCAACAATACAACGTCGCTGCTGCACTCGGTATCTTAATCTTTATCGTCAATGCCAGCATTTCACTTATCGCTTATCGTCGTACTAATGCATTTAAGGAGGGGTAAATTATGAAATCTTATGCACATCAACGTCTCTTATCATTAGTCGGACGCTACGCTTTACTGATATTCCTTGCAATCGTATGGCTCTTCCCGATTGTCTGGATTGTCCTCGTGTCCTTTACTAAAAACTCAACAGGTTTCGTAGACACGATTATTCCTGATAATTTTACAATTGATAACTATGTGTCACTCCTTAAAAATGAAAATGGTGTCTTTCCATTTGTTAACTGGTTGGTTAACACTTTAATTGTGTCTGTTCTATCGACAATCATTTCAACACTCATTATCATCATGATGAGTTATGTGCTCTCACGTTTGAAATTTGCCTTTCGTAAACCTTTCTTACAAATCGCTTTAGTGCTGGGCATGTTTCCTGGTTTCATGTCAATGATTGCCTTGTACTACATCTTGAAATCTTTTAATATGTTAAGTATCGGTGGTTTGGTTATGGTTTACGCAGGGGGTGCTGGTCTCGCTTTCTACATCGCTAAAGGTTTCTTTGATACCATTCCGCCATCAATTGATGAGGCCGCTAAAATCGATGGTGCCAACAAATGGCAAGTCTTTACCAACATCACCTTACCGCTTTCAAAACCAATTATTGTCTACACTGCCTTAATGGCTTTCATTGCGCCTTGGACAGACTTTATCTTTTCAGGTATTATCCTAGGTAACAATGATTCAAAATCATTTACTATTGCCTACGGTCTTTATACCATGGTCTTTAACTCCAAAGGTTCAGCTACAACCTACTTTACACAGTTTATCGCAGGTTGTGTGATTATCGCTATTCCGATTACCCTACTCTTCATCTTCATGCAAAAATTCTATGTCAATGGCATTACTGCTGGAGCTGATAAAGGTTAACCTCATCAAAGCCTGTCATTAACTTGACAGGCTTTTTGATTGCTTACATATTTTACTACTACTACCATACTCAAAAAGCCTAGCGTTTAGCTAGACTTTTTGAGTTGATTAACAATGCTGATATTAGCCCAACAAAGTTTTTAACTTAGCTTGATATTTGTCAAAATCAATCAGTAAACCTGAACCACCATATTGATCTAGAGCATCAACCCAATCACCATTTTCTGGTACTGTATAGCTTTCAATTCCCTTGGCTGCATCTAAAGCCAAGCCTGGCGCATGTGTCAACATAAAGAAGTCACTGACATTAGTTGAGGTCACACCTTTGATAGTGCCTAAAGCTGAGCTGCCTGTGAAAAGGGTCAACGGACTCTTAACGCCTGACATAATGGCTTGCATCACTTGCTGTTGACGTTTTGTCCGACCGAAGTCGCCCTCGTCATCTTTACGAAAACGTGCATAGTTCAATAAGGTTCGACCATCCATCCGCTGTGGTCCTACCTTAATTTTTTGAATCGGATTTTGATGTTCTGGCGTCCAATTCAAATCGTCAGGAACATCAACTGATTTGACAGTCTCTCCGTCTATCGTTGAAAATTTAGCATCAATTTTAACGCCCATAGGATAGAGCGAATCAATGACTGTCGCAAAACTATTGAAGTTAACCAAAGCATAATATTGAATATCAATATCAAAGTTTTTCTTCAAGACTTCACGCATATATTCGGCACCTTGATGATTATCTTGTTCACCAATGTTATAAGCCACATTGATTTTAGTATCAGCCCCGTATTGGCTGACACCTGGCTGATAAACTAAAGTATCACGCATAAAGCTCACAAGCTTGACTTTATTATCCTTGGCATTGACTTGCATGACCATGATAGAGTCACTTCGTGCATCCCCTGTTGTTTGAAAATCGCGTTGGTCTGTCCCCAATATCAAGATATTGGTTGCACCAGATGGCGTTTTCTGACCTGAAAATTTCTCCGTTTTCAACCCTTCCGGTGCTTTACTTTTACCTCTATGATAACCATAGATAAAGAAACCAATCATCAAAACGATGACAAGCAAAAGAAAGCGCCATAATTTTTTCCAAAAACTTACTTTTTTACGTTTTTTCTTGTTTTTTGGCTTTTTACTTGGGCGTGGGTGGTGATGTTTATTATAGCCATCAGAACTGCTGTTCGACTCAAAATTTGGTGCTTGGTGATAGGATTGAGAAGAATGATAGGCTTGCTCAGACTGCATTGGCTGACTTGCTTGGTATGTCTGATGCGATTGTTGATGAGCTTGATGTTGTTGCTGATGCGTTAAATGTTGCCCTGTTAGTCGATTATACTCTGCTAATTCGACATCATTAAGATATCTGAGATTAGCACGTAAATATTCGATTCTTAATTTTATTCGTTGGTCCATTCCTTTATTTTATCAAATTCCTGAGCAAATGTAAAAAAAAAACTGAAATAAATCAGAATTATTTAACAAAACTTTTAATTTTAGAAACTACTGCTGCAATGCCCATTCCAGTCGTATCAATTAGAATTGCATCATCTGCTTGTTTGAGCGGGCTGACCTCTCGTGTGGAATCTTTACGGTCTCGCTCAGCTATCTCAAACTTCAATTGCTCGTAATCAGTTAAAATGCCTTTTGCCAAGTTTTCCTTATAGCGGCGTTCTGCACGTTCTTCGACAGAAGCAACCAAAAAGATTTTGAGTTCAGCATCTGGCAACACAACAGTTCCGATATCGCGACCGTCCATAACGATACCACCATGACTTGCAATCTCACGCTGTGCATCAACGAGATACGCACGAATTTCAGGAATCGCCGAAATCCTAGATACGGCATTGGTCACATCATTTTGACGAATAGCATGCGTCACATCTACTTCACCGACATAAACCAGCTGACCTTCTGAAGATGTCCCAAAAGAAATTGGATTCTCTTTTAAGATGGTAATAATTTTTTCAAAATCGTCATCTAACTCGTTAGATAAGGCAACGTAAGTTGCTGCACGGTACATTGCACCCGTGTCTAGATAGATAATATCAAAGTCTTTAGCGATAATCTTAGCGACTGTTGATTTACCACTAGAGGCTGGACCGTCAATTGCAATTCTAATCTCTTTTAAATTCATTTTAACTTAATGACATCTCCTGGATTTGCATACCAATTCTCAACGGTCATACCGTTAGCCTTGGCAATGGTTTGGGCATCTACACCTGTTCTAGCCGCGATTGAATAAAGACCTTCGCCTGCTTCAACAGTAGTCGTCTCTCCAGCCACTGTCGAACTCGATTCAGCTGTTTTAGACTCAGATGATTTATCTTCTGTTGCTGTACTTGATTGGCTAGCAGATGTTGCTTTTGACACGCTAGACTTACTGGTATAAAAACTTGACGATATTTTAGTATTGTCAACTAGTCGATTATTCCAGACAATAATCACAACAATACCACCAATGATCATAAATAAAAGCACAACTAAAAAAGTTAAAAAATTGGTAGATGCCTCATTTTTTTTAGCTGATCGTTTAGGTGGCAACTCACCACGCGATTCTTGCATGGCACCATAAACTTCATTATTCCATGGTTCGTTTTTCTTAGTCATGATGTCCTTTCTCTGTTATACTAGTAGTATGATTATTCAAATACTTCCTGAGCAATGCATTGCTTGTGGCCTCTGCCACACCTATAATCCCATTTTTGACTACGATGTTGATGGTTTAGTTCAATTTAATACGGATGATACTATACTTGACCTTGCACCTGATCCAAGTCTTGTCCAAGCCGCTAAAGAATGTCCAACAAAAGCCATCGTTGTTAAAGAATACTGATATCACAGCATAGCTAGTCTGTGCTGTTTTATATTTTGCTAAGTTTACTTTTCTTGTCAGTAGAGTAGCTGTCAAAATAATGGTCGATATGTCCGATCAATTCAACTTCTCCTTGAAAGTAGGGATTGATTGTCAAGGTATCCACAAAATATTTTTTGGGCCATTTTCTCATATAAAAAATCTTACCCTTAACATTGCGATTGGTATAAATAATAATAGCGCGTTTGCTAATTTTTATCATCGAGATACTAGAAATCACTGTCTTACCTGCATAACCTGGTACTAAACCACGTGACAATAGTAAATCTTTATCTTCCGAAATTTCAAAATAGCGTTGAAATCCAATCCAAACCAAAACGATAAAAATAATAAATAAAATAAATGAAGATCTTGAGATTTTGGTATTTTCATATAATAGAGCTAAGCTGATAAAGATAGGTGCAATTGACAAACACCAATAAGTTATCGTGATGGACAATTCTGGTTGCCAGTGGTAACGTAATTTACCGAATATTTTAATCATGTACCTAACGCTCTTTCTACGATTTCAGGTTGAAAATCTTAAAACTTGATCTACACTGGCATTTCATTCAATTGTCAACGCAACAGACAAGATTTTATGTTGATGAGTTGGCTGGATTAACCAATAGCTGTTTTAATTTTTCACTTTTAGGCGTCTAACGTCTGCCAAAGTCCTTACATTAAGTTTATCATATTTTCTGAAATAAAGCATAAAAAATTGTGTAAGAATATGCTGTTTTTTAAAAAAATCATCCTCAAGAAGTAGGATGATTTTCTTTTTATAAACAACTACATTTTTAAATATTACTTATTTTTAATTTTTTCAATTCGTTTGTCTGGTACAATCCAAAGTAGGAAAGATAAAACATTAATTATAAGACCACCGATTGGGATAAAAAAGGCAGCTACTAAAGCCAAAGCATTTAAAAGTAAAGTTCGGTAAGACTTCCTATAGTCTCCTAATATTTTTGTCACACAAGCATTGTGGGCGTTGACTTTAACTAAGTTTTTAATCATAAATAACCACGTCAAATTAGCCAATAAAAATAAAGCGGCATAAAGTATTTCAGGGTCATGTGCCCAAATGTTATCCCCTAACCAATTGGTCGTAAATGGCAAGAGCGTTATTAAAAAGATAAAGGCATTGTTCCACCAAAGTGTCTGTCCGCTCACTTTTTCAACCATTTGAAAAATATGGTGATGATTACTCCAATAAATGACCAAGAAGATAAAACTAATGACATAAGCCGGAAAAATATCTTTCAGTACAACCAAATCCGCAAAGGTAGAGCCATGAACATGCGGAAATTCTAATACTAAAATCGTCATGACAATGGCAATGACGGCGTCTGTAAAAGCCTCTGTTCTACTTTTTTCCATTTTCTATTCCATATCTTTCTACTATTTTTTTAGTGTTTCATATGCCCAGACGCATTCTTCGCTACTAAAAGATTCGCCCGAATCTTTTACCAACGCTCGAACTGTAAAAGCCTCTGTTCTACTTTTTTCCATTTTCTATTCCACATCTTTCTATTAATTTTTATAATATTTCATACGACCAGACGCATTTTATTAACTGGCCCTATTTTCTAGGCAGCAAACAATTATAACGCTGAACTTCAGCTGCAATCATCGCTGCAATCTCAGGAGTTTGGTAGTCCTCTGACTCAAACCAAATCTTTTTAATTTGCAAAGTATCTTGACGTGTCTTATCACGATCTGGTTCAAATCTGGCTATCAATTTATCGCCTAAAAGAATAGGCAAAACATAATAGCCATACTGCCGTAATTTTTCTGGCTTATAAACTTCCCAAATGTACTCAAAGTCAAAAATCTCCTTGACAAATTTTCGATCCCAGATGATATTATCTAATGGCGCAATAAATCTGACTCGTTCAGTGTTAATCGGCATATCCTTAACTGCCAATAACCGCTGATAGTTATCTATTGTCAAATACAGTGCCTCTTTCATATCTGTCACCGTAATCTTAACAACTTTTCCTTGCGCTACGAAACGCGAAATAACTGCCTTACGCTCTTTCGTATATCGACTTAGCCACCCAGCACCAGACCTCAACCAATACACCCCTAGACCAGACAATCTTCGATAAATGAACCAGTCTATAAAGTCTATTTCCAACTTAAATGTTGGCAAATTTTCCAAGCCCTTAGCTTTTTCAAAATGCATATAAAGTTTACGGCGCTCTTTTCTTTCAGCAATAATTGCCTTTCCTTGACACCAAAGATGATAGAGGACCACATTACCCAAATTTGAACTTCCCCAACTACTCTCAGTAAGTTTACCAAAGTTCAAATCTTGAGATGAAATCGGTACTGGGCTCTGTTGTAAAATCTCCGTCACCTCATCCAAGTAAAGTAGTGCTGTCTCTTGATCTCGATAACTTAGCGTTTTAANATTACCCGCTGCCTGTTGTTCTCGAGCAAAAGCAAACTTACCCCACTCATCACGCGAAAAAAGGCATGCCTCCTTATCGAAACCCTCTATCAATACCTCATCCTGATAAAGCAGATCAGCCAAGATATCAGGACTATAATCTGAAAATCGACTTGACTAAAATAATATCAATATTTGTTCCTACTATATTGAGTGGGTCTTGTTGCAGGCTAGTCACTTTCCTAATATATGATAGAATGCCTGATTTTCCGTCACCATACGCATCTAGTTCATCTAACCCAAAATGGTGGATCAAATACCGCCTTATATCCTGTTTTGAAAAAATCGTTTCAGGCATTTTCTCACCTTCCTAAATCATCAAACCTTAGCTTTAAGTTCTTTCAAAAATCGTTGACCGAGTTCTGTTAATAGACCTTTTTTGTGGCAAATATACCCTATCTCAATCTTCTCATCCACCTGCAGCGGTACGCTGAAAATATCGTCGCCATTCAAATCGCTGTTCAAAATCCCCGTAGAAATGGTGTAGCCGTCAAGACCGATGAGTAAATTAAATAAGGTCGCACGGTCGGATACAACGATAGATTTGTCATGTCTAGCTGTCGACAAAATCTCTTCAGAAAAGTAAAAAGAATTACGCTCACCCTGCTCATAGCTCAGATACGGAAACTCAGCCATTTCGTCTAGTGTGACTGATGTTTTATTGGCGAGTGGATGGTGCTTAGAAATGAACACGTGCGGTACTGCCTGAAATAGCGGTGTAAACTCAAGATTGTTATCCAAAAACAGCTTGGTTAAGACGTCACGATTAAAATCATTGAGATATAAAACACCAATTTCTGAGCGGAAATCACGCACATCATCAATCACTTCATGTGTCCGAGTCTCACGCAAAATCAACTCATAATTACGCATATCGTTTTCACGTAAAATGCTCGCAAAACTTTCTACAACGAAGGCATAATGTTGCGCAGAAACGGCAAATAATTCCTTTTTCTCTCGATTATATTTATAGCGCTCCTCTAAAAGCTCTGTCTGCTCTACAATTTGTCTGGCATAAGATAAAAATTCTACGCCGTCTGAGGTCAATGTAATGCCTCGTGTTGAACGGGTAAAAATTTTAATATTCATTTCTTCTTCTAGCTCTCTTACTGCATTTGAAAGTGACGGCTGTGTTACAAATAAATGCTTTGAGGCCTCGTTCATAGAGCCAGTTTCAACGATTTTGATGATGTATTTTAATTGCTGGATTCTCATGGTATTTTCCTACTCAGATTCTAATTTTTTTTATAGCTATATTATAACATTTTTGCCAATATAGCTAGAGAAAACAGGTTTATTTTTNCCAAAACTATTTTCTTATCTTCTAGAATAGTCTGTAATAATACAATTTCATGACAAAGAAACCGTTTCCACCTTTTGACTTGACAAACCATTTATGATAAGAGCATAATAGAGTGTAATAATTTTTTATTTACAATTTCTTATAAGGAGGAACTCAAATTTGAGTATCGGAATCGTAATTGCGAGCCACGGCGAATTTGCCGAGGGTATCCATCAATCAGGTTCAATGATTTTCGGTGAGCAAGAAAAAGTCCAAACGGTCACTTTCATGCCTAGTGAAGGTCCTGATGACTTGCGTGCTAAAATTGACGCAGCCATCGCGACATTCGACGCTGATGATGAGATTTTGGTGCTTGCGGATTTATGGAGTGGGTCACCATTTAACCAAGCAAGTGCTGTTCTGGGTGAAAATCCAGATCGCAACATCGCTATTATCACAGGTTTGAATTTGCCAATGCTAATTCAAGCATACACTGAACGTATGATGGATGCTGACGCTGGCTTAGAAAAAGTCGTTGCCAACATTCTCAAGGAAGCGAAAGACGGGATTAGAATTTTACCTGAAACGCTCCAACCTGAAGAAACAGCAACAGTTGCACCAGCTGAAACAGTCGCTGCAGCTGCTATTCCTGAAGGTACTGTCATCGGTGATGGTAAGATTAAAATTAATCTTGTCCGTATCGATACACGTTTACTACACGGTCAAGTTGCGACTGCTTGGACACCGGAATCTAAAGCAGACCGTATCATTGTTGTTTCTGACGCTGTTGCTAAAGATGATTTGCGTAAACAATTGATTGGTCAAGCTGCACCAAATGGCGTGAAAGCCAATGTTATCCCAATATCTAAAATGATTGAGATTGCCAAAGACCCACGTTTTGGTGACACACATGCTTTCTTACTATTTGAAAACCCAGAAGATCTTCTTGCTGTGGTTGAAGGTGGCGTTGCTATTGATACAGTCAATGTTGGCTCAATGGCACATTCAACTGGTAAAACAATGGTTAACAAAGTGTTGTCAATGGATAAAAAAGACGTTGAAACCTTTGAAAAACTACGTGATTTGGGAGTCAAATTTGACGTTCGTAAAGTACCAAATGACTCTAGAGCTGANTTGTTCGATTTNATCAAAAAAGCTAACGTTCAGTAAAACGAAAGGAACTAAACATGTCTATTATCTCTATTATTTTAGTTCTGATCATTGCTTTCTTCGCNGGTCTTGAAGGCATCCTTGATCAGTTCCAATTTCACCAACCTATTATTTCTTGTACATTAATCGGTCTTGTAACTGGTCATTTGACAGCTGGTATTATCCTTGGTGGAACAATTCAAATGATGGCACTAGGTTGGGCTAATATCGGTGCTGCAGTTGCACCCGATGCTGCCCTTGCCGGTGTTGCTGCTGCCATTATCATGGTACAATCTAATAACTTTGATACAACAGGTATCACTGTCGCTTTCTCAACCGCTATCCCACTTTCGGTTGCTGGTCTTTTCTTGACAATGATCGTTCGTACGATTTCTGTCGGTTTAGTGCATGGTGCTGATGCCGAAGCTAAAAAAGGTAATTTTGTAGGTCTTGAACGTTTCCATTTTGTTGCACTTTTATTACAAGGTATTCGTATCGTCATCCCTGCTTTTGCGCTTATCATGGTACCAACTCAAACCGTACAAAATGCGCTTGAAGCAATGCCAGCTTGGTTNACTGATGGTATGGCTATCGGTGGTGGNATGGTTGTTGCCGTAGGTTATGCCTTGGTNATCAACATGATGGCATCACGTGANGTTTGGCCTTTCTTTGCCATTGGTTTNGCNCTTGCNGCAGTTAGTNNTTTAACACTTATCNCCCTTGGTGCAATTGGTGTTGCCCTAGCNCTNATCTANATCAACCTTTCTAAAATGGGTGGTAATGGTAACAGCNCTNGTGGNGGTTCTGGTAGTACAGATCCTATCGGCGACATCTTGAATGACTATTAGAAAGGACGACAAGATTATTATGANTGAAAAANTTAAACTTTCNAAAAANGACCGTTTAGCCGTTGCTTGGCGTTCTACTTTCCTTCAAGGTTCTTGGAACTANGAACGGATGCAAAACTTNGGTTGGGCTTTCTCTTTAATCCCAGCGATTAAAAAGCTCTACACNACNAAAGAAGACCGTGCTGCTGCTTTGACACGTCACATGGANTTCTTCAATACNCANCCTTANGTNGCTAGCTCCAATNATNGGTGTAACNCTTGCCCTNGANGAAGAACGNGCNAATGGTGCANCTATTGATGANGTTGCCATNCAAGGGGTTAAAGTTGGTATGATGGGNCCTCTTGCCGGTATCGGNGACCCTGTCTTNTGGTTTACTNTTCGTCCTATCNTNGGTGCNATNGGTGCNTCACTTGCTTTGAGCGGTAANATCCTTGGACCAATTNTNTTCTTNGTCCTTTGGAACNTNATTCGTTGGGCNTTTATNTGGTACACACAAGAATTNGGTTATAAAGCNGGTTCNTCAATTACTTCTGACTTGTCTGGTGGTTTGTTNCNAGACATCACTAAAGGTGCNTCAATCTTAGGNATGTTTATCCTTGCNGTTCTCGTAGAACGTTGGGTATCTATCAAATTTGCCCTGCAAGTTTCTAAAGTAAAACTCTCTGAGGGTGCTTACATCGAATGGGACAAGCTTCCTAAAGGTGGTAAAGGTATCCAAGAAGCTTTCCAAAAAGTTGGTGAAGGTCTTTCTCAAACACCTGATAAAGTCACAACTTTACAACAAAACTTGGATGGCTTAATTCCTGGTCTTGCTGGTTTACTCTTGACATTCCTATGTATGTGGTTACTTAAGAAAAAAGTTTCACCAATCGCTATCATCATCGGCTTATTCGTCTTTGGTGTTGTGATGCACGTACTTGGTGTTATGTAAAAAGAACGAAAGCTTGTCATTTATGACAGGCTTTTTTCGTGAAAAATGGTATACTAAAGATATGATACAATCACTGAATACAAAAACTTCTGCCCCTTTTCAAGCTATCGCTTATATTGGACTTGGTAATGTCTATGGTAAACTGCTCATTGGTGACAAAGCATTTGAGTTTTTTAATGATGCGAATGTGTCTGATGCCATTCAGATTCCTTGGGAAACCATTCATCATGTAGAGGGTGTCATTACCCGACAAAATAAAATCAGTCGCCAGTTTGTCATTGTCCTAAATAAACAAGGCAATAGCAAGCGACAAAACCATTTACGTTTTTCTTCTAAAGATGCTGGTAAAGTCCTTAAAATAATTCGCGAGCATATCGGTAATGATAAGGTGGTTAAAGCACAAACCTTAGTTAGCAAAATCAAAAAATTATTGACTAAAAGAAAAAGTTGATTATTATAGCCTATCTTGCTATAATGAGTTTAGCGGATAAGTAAGATTAATTATTGGTTTAGAAAGGTTGCGGTTGTTGCAAGCAACTCCTTGATTAATTTGAAATTCTACCGCCCTTAAACAGATTAAAATAAAAACGAGATGCTTTCAAAGCAAGACAGGTGGAACCGTGTTGAAAAACGCCCTGTTCATTTTGAAGGCATCTTTTTCATTACTCGGAGGACAATTATGTTAGACATTAAACAAATTCGCAATCAATTCGATGAGGTGGAAGCTAAGCTTAAAACACGCGGTGTAGCATCTGAAAAACTCTATGAATTACGTGATTTCGATGCTAAAAGACGTGAGTTAATCATCGAAACTGAACAACTCAAAAAACAACGTAATGAGGCGTCTGACGCCATTGGCATTGCCAAACGCAACAAAGAAGATGCTAGCGCTGCAATCGCACAGATGCAGGAAGTGTCAAGTCACATCAAAGCACTTGACTCTGAGTTAGCTTTCTTTGATGAAAAAGTGACCGGTATCCTTGAAACTTTACCAAATATCCCAGCAGATGATGTCCCTGTCGGCGCCGACGAGGATGATAATGTTGAAGTCAAACGTGTCGGAGAGGTTCCAAGCTTTGATTTTGAACCGCAAGCTCACTGGGATTTAGGGGAAAAATTGGGTATTTTAGACTGGGAACGTGGTGCTAAGGTCACTGGGTCACGTTTCTTGTTCTACAAAGGACTGGGGGCGCGCTTAGAGCGGGCACTCTACAACTTCATGTTGGATGAACACGCTAAAGAGGGCTATACTGAAATGATTACACCATACATGGTCAATCACGACTCCATGTATGGCACTGGTCAATATCCGAAATTTAAAGAAGATACCTTTGAATTAGCAGATAGTGATTTTGTTTTGATTCCAACTGCTGAAGTCCCATTGACCAACTACTATCGTAATGAAATCATCGATGGTAGCGAGCTTCCTATCTATTTCACTGCCATGAGTCCTTCATTTCGTTCTGAGGCCGGATCAGCAGGTCGAGACACACGTG
>Ga0065701_1010896_pt1 | contig 12103 bp, 11 predicted proteins | sample Biomet1_FD_59088 | JGI IMG/M metagenome (GOLD analysis project Ga0065701, IMG submission 59088) | Microbial communities from bioreactor (seeded with anoxic lake sediment) at LBNL, California, USA - Biofuel metagenome 1 version 3... | ecosystem: Engineered > Bioreactor > Anaerobic > Unclassified ...
CTGGGCGGCGGCCTGGGCATTCCCTACAACGAGGAAGAGCCCCCACTGCCTGTTGAATTCGGCAAAGCCGTTACCGATGCGCTCAAAAACATCCCGCTCAAGCTGTTGCTGGAGCCGGGACGCGTTATTGTGGGCAATGCTGGCATCCTCGTTACCGAGGTACAGTACATCAAACCCACACCGAGCAAGAACTTCGTCATTGTGGATGCAGCCATGAACGATCTGGTGCGCCCCTCGCTGTACGGCTCCTTCCACCGCATTGAGGAAGTCGAGCAGCATGGCCGCCCGGCCATTGATGTAGACGTTGTCGGCCCCATCTGCGAATCCGGCGACTTTTTGGCCAAGGACCGCCAACTGGCGGAAATGCAGCAGGGCGAACTGCTGGCCGTTTACTCTGCCGGTGCTTACGGCTTCACCATGTCCTCCAACTACAACACCCGGCCCCGCGCGGCGGAAATCCTGGTGGATGGAGACAAGGTGACCGTGGCCCGCCGCCGCGAGTCTTACGAAAACCTCGTGGCCAACGAAATCTAGCCAGAATGGGGGGCCGGACATGATTCCGGTCCCCTTCTTCTAACCACTGCATGCCGCGCCTCAACTCCTTCCATCTGCCCAGCCCAGACTGGTCCTGCCTAAACGCACCGGGCGATTGCGTGCGCCTGGACGGCCCCGAGGCCCGACACCTGCTTTCCGTACTGCGCGGCAAACCCGGCGATGAAGTGCGCCTGTTCGATGGCAATGGCCGCGAGGGTTTGTTCACGCTAACCGCAGCAAGTGGCAAAAATGCTGCGGACCTGCAAGCCATACGCATCACCTGTCAGGAAGCCCCAACACAAGGCATCACCCTCGCCATCGGCTGGAACAAATCCTCCCGGCGCGACTGGCTGCTGGAAAAAGCCGTGGAGCTGGGCGCACAGGGTCTGGCCTTTTGGCGAGCGAACCGCAGCCAAGGCGAACCGCCAGCAGAGCCAAAGGCCTCCTGGTCAGACAAGTTGATACAATCTGCCAAACAGTGCGGTGCGGTTTGGCTACCACAGCTTTCTTGCGTAACCGATGGCCTTTCCGGGCTGGCGCGCATTGCAGCGAACTACGACGGATGCTATGTTTTGTGGGAAGGTGCACAGGCATCACAATTGCTGAAGCCGGAAACACTGGCCACAGGCCGCACGCTTGTTGTGGTTGGGCCGGAGGGCGGCCTGGATGTGGCCGAGGCGGAGAGTTTGGCCACAGCCGGTTTTATTCACGTCAGCCTTGGGCCACGCCCGCTGCGCTGGGAAACCGCTGCCCTGCACTGCCTGAGTCTGGGCTACCACGCCTCCCTCGTACCATAAGGACGGCACACATACGCATGCGCATCGAGATTACCGACAAACAGCCCCTGGCGGACAAGATCCGGCCACAGTCCCTGGACGAGTTCGTAGGGCAGAGCCATTTGCTGGACCGCATAGCGGCCTTTGCCGGAGGCGCGCGCCTGCCCAGCCTGCTGTTTTTCGGCCCTCCCGGCTGCGGTAAATCCACACTGGCCATGCTTATGGCCAAGGCGGCAGGCAAGTCGTACATCCGTGTCAGCGCGCCGGAAGCCGGTCTGGCCACCCTGCGCAAACGGTTGGCCGGGGCTGAAGTCCTCATACTCGACGAAATCCATAGATTTTCTAAAGCACAACAGGACTTCTTTCTGCCCATTTTGGAAAGCGGTGAGATTGTTCTGCTGGCCACAACGACGGAAAACCCGTCCTTCAGCGTCACGCGTCAATTGCTCTCCAGACTGCACGTGCTGCGCTTCCGTGCGCTGACCCGCGAAGAGCTGGCGCGCATGGCACGCCGTGGGGCGGCGGTTCTCGGAGTACAGTGGGCAGACGAGGTCTTTGACCTGCTGGCGGGCATGTCCGGTGGTGATGGCCGCACCTTGCTGAACCTTGTGGAGCATGTCTCCACACTGCCGCCGGAAAAGCTGGAACTAGGCGAGTTGCGCCAAGTCCTGCCGGAGGCCATCATACGGGGCGACCGCGAAGGTGACTCCCACTACGAACTGGTCTCGGCGCTCATCAAATCCATCCGTGGCAGCGATGTGGACGCGGCGATGTATTATTTGGCCTGCCTGCTGGAAAGCGGCGAGGATCCGCGCTTTATCTGTCGCCGGCTTATTCTCTCCGCTTCGGAGGACATCGGCCTCGGCGACCCGCAAGCCTTGCCGCTTGCTATCTCCTGCCAGCAAGCCATCGAATACGTCGGCATGCCGGAAGGGTTTATCCCTATGGCCGAAACGGTCGTGTATCTGGCCCTGGCGCCCAAGAACAACTCCAGTTACGCCGCATACCTCAACGCCCAAAAAGAAGTGCGCGAAAATGGCATGCGCCCGGTGCCGCTTCACCTGCGTAACGCCAGCACCAGTTTGCACAAGGAATGGGGCTATGGCCGGGGCTACAAATACCCCCACGCCTTCCCTGGTTCCTGGGTGGAGCAGGAATACTTGCCACACGAATTGGCCAAGGCCAAAGCGACCTTTTATGTGCCGAAGAACGAGGGAACAGAGGCGAAAATGCACGCCTGGCTCGCCTCGCGTAAGCGCATGACACGTAAGCCTTAAAAAAGGCGTAAGCAAGCCGCCCTACCCGCCTCGCTTGCCATAAAGCTTGCGCCATTCATCCAAGAACAGCACAGCCGCGTCCAAATCGCTCAGGCTGTCACTCTGCTGGCGCACCGCCCACACCAAATCCTCAAAGCTGGCATCTGGTGGCAAGCCCAAACGCGCCAGCATCTCCTCGATTTCCACCATCAATTCAGGAGGCACCCCCTCCACAGCTCGGGTGGCTGTTCTGGGACGTGGCCAATTGGGCAAACGTTCCGCAGCAAACTCCAAAAGCGTGCGCATGCGCTGGGCATAGGTATGGTCGCGCAGAACGCGGGCCTGCCCACGCTTGGCGTAGGCTGCCCGCTCCTCCGGGTGTGCAAGAAAATACTGAATCTTCTCGAGGAACTCGGTCATGTCGCCAAAGGTGGCCAATTCGTCCTCGGCAAAGGATTCCGGCATCAGGCTACGGCGATCCACAAGCTGGAAAGCCCCACAGGCCGCCACCTCAAAGGTGCGCGGATTGAGGAAGTCCCCCCCTGTAACAAGCTCCGTGGCCTGCACGCTGGAGTGCAAATTAATGTTGATTTTCGCGGCATTAAAGATGCGCACACAGTCCTCGCTGCTGATGCGTGCGCCCGCGCGCTGAACAAGAGGCGCAAGGATTGGGTCACCCTCCCACTCCGTTCCCCAGAGCTTAAAATCCAGGTCCACAAGCTCGTGGAAGGCGAGGCGTCGATTAGGATAACCGGCTCCCATAAAGGAAATATCAGATCCGAAGGTGCGTTTGTCAGCTTCAGAAAGTTCAAGTGATTTATGAACTTCCGGGTGTGCAGCCATAGGCAGGTACAACACATTCGACACGCCAATACCCGCTAATTCCAACTCAAATTGCCCGCGCTGGATCACAGCGAAGAGGTCGTAATGGGGTGCAAAGGCCTGCCAATAGGTGAACAGGCGATGGTCCTCCACAAACCACATGGCAGTGGCCACGCCATCGCGGCGCAAGCGCTTGAGCGCTTGAATCGTCAGCGGCGCCTGGGCCATGGAGAGCACCAGGTCCGGCTCAAAGGTCTCCACCTTGGCAAGCACGGCCTGGGCAACCACTTGCAGATAGGTGTTCTCCAGGTATTGCAAGCGGTCGCTTGTTACGCGCAAACGCCCAAGCGCCTCATAGGAGGAATAGAAATCCGGTGCCTCAAAGACCTCGACAATGTGCCCCAACTCTCGCAATGCTCCGGCGCAAAACCGGCCAACCGGTAAGGAGCCGCCATAAAGTGGGAGCACCACCAAAACCCTCACAGCGCACCCCCGTGGACCGGAATATTAATCAAGATAAAGTCTAGACTAAATTTAACATCCTTGAATAGTGTACTATTCATACAGTGACCTCAAGGTTTCATATTCTGCTGTATCTGCATGTGTGGGCAACCAATCCCGTTCGGAATACAGGCGCGAGGCGAATTGAGAGCTCTCTGGCGTGACCATTGCGCCAGGAATATGGAGATGCCCGGCCAAAAACTGACGAAATGCCATGCGTCGCGCGGCCCAGTCGTCCGCCCCTGCCCGCGCGGTGTATGTTGCCCCAACGTCATCCATACTGGAATCCATAACGAGCAGACCTTCCGGCAGGTGCTTTTCCAGTCCGGTTGCGAAATAGCGCGGTAAACGCGGATCAGCAAAGGGATTCAGGCATTCCACATCCATTGGGCATGGGCGCGATTCCAGGCACGGTGAGCATTCACAGCTGGCCTGCACAATCGTGTGGCCCAAGCCGTACGGGCCTGTTTCGTGGCACCAGGCGGAGGAAAGAAAGGTCGCCAATACCGGCACGCCCAAATGCGCGGCCAGGTGCATGGTGCCGGTATCTGGAGTAATGACAAGATCCAGTCCGGCCAATACTTCCGGCAGGTCGGCAAGGGTTGTTTTGCCGCAAAGGTTGAGGCAGCCCTCACTGTGCCGGGGGGCAAGTTCACGCAGAAAGGCACGCGCCGCGCGGTCCTCGCTGGCACTCCCCAGCAGGTACAGGCGGGTTCCGCCACGCAGGTCGCGCAGGGTTCCGGCAAGGTTGGCCAAAACCTTAGGAGGAAGGGAACGCCGGGATTCGCGTCCCGCCATAACCACGCCAATACAGCCGCTCCCTGCGGCTTTCGCTTGCGGGTTCACGCTTTGCGGTGCCACGGGCGCGTGGTGATGCCAAGCCCAAAAATCGGCAATATTGAGGCCCAGGCGGCGCATGGCGGACCAGCGCATGGCCAAGCTCGCCCAGGGTCCGACAATCTCCTGGCCCTGCTGCCAGCGGTGCCCAACGATGATTTCTGGCGCAAACAGCGACACCAAACGAAAGTTGAGCGGCGAAAAATTCAGGTTGTACACCCGCTCACAGTTCAGCGCTGCCAGCTCGCGCAGAACCATGCGGTTGCCCAGGAGCATGGCTTTGGCCTGGTCCAGCGCCGGGGCCTTGGTCAAACCGGTGCCGTGGGCACACAGCCCATGAACCAGCACCCCCGGATACAGCAGCCCCGCCAGGCCAACCAGCGACTCATCCACGCACAAATGGACCTGACAGTCCGCCTGTGCACACAGACTCACCATCAACCGTTTGGTTTGCACCAAATCGCCAAAGCGGGCCAATTGGACCACAAGAACGTGTTTCACCAGTGGCCAAACCTCCTTACCGGTTGCTCCGTGTGGCCTACAGTAGCCCAGGCAGGGCGAATCTGGCAAGAAAGGTGTAAATGGCATTTTACAGATGCCCCGACCATTTGGTATGACTCCCCGTCATGCACCACTATCCTTTGTTCGTTGACCTGCACCAAAAGACCTGCCTCGTGGTGGGTCTGGGCGGCGTGGGGGCGCGCAAGGTGGCCACCCTGGCCGAATTTGGTGCCGGAGCCATACGCATAGTGGATGCGGCAAAACCAGAGGGCGAGGCCGCCAAGCTCCTTGAACTTCCCGGTGTCAGTTTTATGCAGCGGCCCTTTGAGCCGAACGACCTGGACGGAGCCTTTTTGGTTTTCGCCTGCACCAGCAACCCGGCTGTAAACCAGCACATTGCTGATTTATGCAAAGAACGTGGCTTGTTATGTAACGTCATCGATTGTCCTGGCGCAGGTTCATTCACCGTACCGGCCACACTGACCCAGGGCGACCTCACTGTTGCTATTTCCACCGGAGGGCATAGTCCCGCGCTTTCCAGGCGCATCCGGCAGGATTTGGAGAGATATTTCGGCGGGCGCTATGCCCATTTTCTTACCCTGATGGGCCGTTTGCGTCCGCTTGTGCTTGCATTGAACGACGCCACAGAGGATAATACCCGCCTGTTCCGCAGCCTCGTAGCCTCACGGCTCATCGATGCGCTGGAACAAGGCGACGGCCCACTTGCTCGGGAGGAACTCATGAGCTACCTTCCTGTAACACTGCACGACAAGATCACGGAGTGTCTCGATGGCCTTGTCTGAACTGCTTCCTTTCTGCGTTATCGGCCTGTATTTCTTGGGCGCGATCTTCTATTCCGTGGGCTCCGCCATGCGGAACGAGAACCTCAAGCGGCTTGCTTTGGGTGCGGCTGGCATCGGCTATGCCTTGCAGAGCATCGACCTAGCGCAAATGCTCTCCACCTTGGACATTTCGCAGTGTCTGGCCTCGGGCAAGTTCCTGTTCACCTTGCTTGGCTGGGGCATTCTGTCGGTGTTCCTGATACTATGGTGGCGGCTGGGCCTCCGGTTCTTGGCCGTGGTCGCCCTGCCTCTGGCGCTGGTCTTTTCCGCCGCGGCGGATGCCAGCATTGGCGTACAGGCCAAGTTGCCGCCCATGCTTACCGGTCTGTTCTTCTTCCTGCACATCGGCACCCTTCTGGCCAGCATGGCCTTGCTGGCCATGGCCTTTGGCGCGGGCATCGCCTTTATCAACCTGGAAAAGCGCATTAAAACCAAGAGTGGGCTCAAAAAGTTCCAAAAGGACATGCCTTCACTGGACACTTTCGACCGGGTCAACCATATGGTCAGCATCATCGGCTTTCCGCTGTATACGCTGGGCCTGGCCTCTGGGTATGTTTGGGCCTGGCTTTCCGCTAAGCGGGTCTTTTCCATGGACCCCAAAGAGATTCTCGCCCTTGTGGTGCTGCTGCTCTATGCGTACCTGTTCCACCAGCGCGTGGCCCTGGGCTGGCGTCGGGCGCAAACCTGCGCTCATGGTGATTTTGGTTTTTCTGCTTACNGTGGTTTCCATGGTCGGCATCAACTTCCTTGTTCCCTCAACGTTCCATGGATTCAAGCCATAAGATATGGATAAGACACTCTTTCTCGTTGGATTGAATCACCGCACGGCCGGTGTGGACGTACGCGAAAAATTCGCGCTGACCAACCTTGTCGACTTTGAGGCCGGGTTGCTCTCCACCTGTCACCTGCGCGAGGTCATGGCCCTTTCCACCTGCAACCGCGTTGAAATCCTCGCCATTGCCGACAAGGCGACGGCACGCGATGTCGACATGCCGGAGGCCATCCGCCGCTACTGGGCGGAACGCTGCGAAGGTCCGGTGGATGTTTTGCGCCTGCACACCTACGCCCACCAAAGCCTGGACGCCGTGTCGCATTTGTTCTGCGTTGCCGCAAGCCTGGACTCCATGATTATGGGCGAACCGCAGATTCTGGGCCAATTGAAGGGCTCCTACCGTAAGGCTGTGGAGGCCGGTTGCGCCCGCGTTATCGTCAACAGGTTGTTGCACAAGGCTTTTTCCGTTGCCAAGCGCGTGCGCACGGAAACAGCCATCGCCTCCAGCGCCGTGTCCATCAGCTACGCCGCCGTAGAGTTGGCCAAGAAAATCTTTGGCGACCTGAGCGGCAAAACCGCCCTGCTTGTGGGCGCCGGCGAAATGGCCGAATTGGCCGCCACGCATTTGCTTACCAGCGGCATAGAGAAGCTGTACATAGCCAACCGCACCTATGGCCGCGCTCAGGAGCTGGCCAAAACAATGCATGGTGAGGCCATCTTCTTTGAAGATATGGTGGAACGCCTGCGCGATGTGGATATCGTCATCAGCTCCACGGGGTCGCCCACGGCCATCATCCGGGCCAAGGATATCCGCGAGGTGCTGAAAAAGCGCCGCAATCGCGCCATGTTCTTCATCGACATCGCTGTTCCGCGCGACATAGACCCCGATGTGAACGGTCTGGACAATGTGTACTTATACGACATCGACGACCTGAAAGAGGTTGTTGAAGAAAACATGGCCCACCGCCGCGATGAAGCGGTCAAAGCACGCGCCATTGTTGACCTGGAGACGCAGGCCTTCTCCACTTGGCTCAACTCCCTGGCCTTGCAACCCACCATTACCGACCTGCTGGGTCGCGCCGAAACCGTTGGCGAACGTGAGCTGGCGAAAACGCTCAAGCGCCTGGGCAACGTGGATGACGAGACCCGCGCCGCCCTGGAGGTGCTCGTGGCCTCTGTCAGCCATAAGCTGCTGCACGAGCCCATCACTTTCCTCAAACGCCGCACCCGCGAGGAAGGCTCCTCCGAGCGTTTCATCGACATCACCCGGCGCATCTTCAACCTCGATGGCGACCCAGTGAACGAGGAAGCGCACCTGGATCGGAAAGCCGGAGAGCCCCTGCCCAACGAGAACGACTGCACAGAGCAGGATTACAGTAAATAGGAGCACACGTGCGCACGTATCTCATTGAAGACCTGACTCCTGGCGACTTGGCAAAGATTACGGGAAAATTCAAAGAAAATGGCTGGTCCGGCTCTTTGGAAGGCATTTACTACCTGCCCGTGCCGGAACACCTGCTGACCGACGAACAGCGCGAACACGCTGAGGAATGCGGCCCGCATATTTTCGCGCTGGAAGCCATGGCCGACGAAGACACCGGCGTTTTGAAGCTGGAACTGCTGGTGCGTGCTCGGGGCAAACTGCGCTGCTCTTGCGTATGCTACGCCACAGCGGCCCAGCGCGAGCACATCGTCGATTTCCTCGACACCTTCATTCGTGAGCTGGACATCGCTGTGTAACATGCCCAAAGCACCCACGCTGCGCTTGCAGGACTTGCCAGCGCGATGGGCGCGGTTCTGCCTCGGCATTCAGTCCTTTGCCGCGCAGGAGCTTGGGTGCGACTTCACCAGCCAATCCTGTCTTGTCGGCGTCTCTGGCGGTGCGGATTCCACCGCCCTGCTCCTCATCACCACTCTGCTCTGTCGCATGAACGGCGGGAGCATCCATGTGGTGCACCTGAACCATGGCTTGCGGACGGATGCACAGGATGACCAATCCTTTGTCCTCGAACTCTGCATATCCCTGGGCATTGAATGCCACTCCGAATCCGCCGATGTTTCCGGCCTAGCCGCACAAAACGGCATGGGACTGGAGGAGGCCGGGCGCGCGGCACGCTATGAACTTTTTGAGCGCGAACGCAGACGTGTTGGCGCAGCTGTCGTTCTTGTCGCACACCAACTGAACGACCTGGCCGAGGATCAGCTTATGCGGCTGACTCGCGGTTCTGGCTGGCCAGCACTGGGTGGCATGGTGGGCTTTGACGAGCACAGACGACTGCTCCGCCCGCTGCTGCTCACGCCTCGCACAGAACTAGAAGCATTCCTCTCCCAGACTGGTTGCACCTGGCGCATTGACGAAAGCAANTGGGACCGANCAGCCACGCGCAATCGCGTCCGGCATGACCTGCTCCCCCTCTTCCAAGCTGAAAATCCGGCGTATTTGGATGCTGCAGCCCGCCTGTGGCGGCAAGCCCGCGTGGATGAAGCTCACTGGGACACGCTTGTTCAAAAAGCCTCCAAACATCTCGTATACGAGGCTGACTGCATATTTCTGCCTGCGGAGCTGCTAGAAAGTTCAACCTGCGCCTTACGCCAGCGGCTCTATGTCTCCGCATTGGAGCGACTTGGCCCTGGGCAGGCTTTGAGCGAGAGTGTTTTCCTGCTGGATGGGTTATGGCGCATTGCCGCATCGGGCAAGCGTGTGCAATTCCCCGGCGACAAAGAAGCCCGGGTGAGCAAGAGTGGCATACGCTTCAGGGTCATTGACAGGAAAAAAGAGTGCGGATAAGACCTTGTGAATCTTTTGCACAAGCCAAAAGTAATTACCTCAGGAGGCATAATGAATATTCTTATTTTCGGACCCAACGGCAGCGGTAAAGGCACCCAGGGCACCCTGGTGAAAGCCAAGTACAACCTGGATCACATCGAGTCCGGCGCCATCTTCCGCAAGCACATCGGCGGCGGCACTGAGCTCGGCATGAAAGCCAAAGAATTCATCAACCGCGGCGAGTTGGTTCCCGACGACATCACCATCCCGATGGTTCTCGACGTTCTGCAGAACGCCAGCAAGAATGGTTGGTTGCTCGACGGCTTCCCCCGCAGCCTGGTTCAGGCCGAGAAATTGTGGGACGCCCTGCAGAAAGGCAACGAGAAGCTGGATTTCGTCATTGAGATCCTGCTGCCCCGCGCCGTTGCCAAAAACCGCATCATGGGCCGCCGCCTGTGTGCCAATGACAACAACCACCCGAACAATATCTTCATCGACGCCATCAAGCCGAACGGCGATGTGTGCCGTGTGTGCGGCGGTGCTTTGACCGCTCGCGCCGACGACCAGGACGAGGGCGCCATCGACAAGCGTCACGACATCTACTACGACGAGACCACCGGCACCATGGCCGCCGCTTACTTCTACAAGGCTCTGGCCGCCAAGGGCGCTTGCAAGTACATTGAGCTGAACGGCGAAGGTTCCATCGACTCCATCAAGAAGACCCTTCTCGACCAGCTCTAGACCCAGACCACCAGACCATAAAGAAGGCCCCCATCCGCAAGGATGAGGGCCTTTTCTTTTAGGCTATGTCCGTAGTGCTGTTTAGGCGGCGGACTTGCGGACCTTTACCGGGGTCGACGCGGTCGGCACATCCGAATCCGGCGGGGTCAGGCTCACAATGATGGGCGCGGCAACATAGATGGAAGAATACGTTCCGATAACGATACCAATGAGCATGGCCAGGGCGAAGTCGTGAATGACAGCGCCGCCAAAGAGATACAGGCTGAACACGGCCAAGAAAGCCAAGCCGGAGGTCAGCGTGGTGCGAGACAAGGTCTGGTTCACACTCATATTGATCATCGTGGCCAGAGAGTCACCGGTTTTACGACCTCGAATTTCGCGGATGCGGTCGTAAACAACGATGGTGTCGTTGAGCGAGAAGCCGATAAGCGTGAGCAGCGCCGCAATGATCGTCAGGTCGAACTCCTTATTCATAAGGGAGAAGCAACCGATGGTGACCAGAACGTCGTGGATAAGCGCGACAATGGCACCGAGCGCGTAGTTCAACTTGAGGAACCAGCACAACCCGAGTGTGATGACAAGCGCAGCCAGAACCAGCCACACTTGCGGGGCATTGAAATACTGCAAGACAAAAATGCCTGCAAAGAGCCCAGCAGCCATAATGCCGGCCGCCATCCAGCGATGCTCAAAGCGGCCAGAGATATAAATGGCGATAAGCAAGATGGCGAAGTACATGGCCTCTAAAGCCTTGCCACGCAAGTCCTCACCAACCTTGGGTCCAACCATCTCAATACGTTTGAAGGTATACGTGTTGCCAGCAAAATTCTCGTCAAAGGCTTTGGAGACAACCTTCTGCACAGAGTCGCTGGTGGAGGTTTCATCCATAATCGAGGTACGGATGAGGTAGTCATTGTCCTTGGCCGTACCAAGCTGCTGCACAACAAGCCCGGGCAGATTGGTGGCCTCAAGGACCTTCTTGACCTGACCATCCTCAGTGGACTTATCGAACTTGGCCTGAATAATCACGCCGCCCGCAAAGTCGATTCCGTAGCGCGGTCCGCCCTTCATAAGAAGAGAGACAGCACCAATGAGGATCAACAAAGCGGAAAACGCAAAGGCGTAATAACGAAGGCCAATAAAGTTGATCTTGGTATCGTTTTTTATAAAGTGAAGGCTCATGGCGACTCCTTAAATGCTCAAAGGAGCGTCAGTGTGACGCTTGGCAAGGTAAAGGTCGAACATGATGCGCGACACGAAGATGGCCGTGAACATGCTCATGACAATGCCGAGGACCAGAGTGACCGCAAAGCCACGGATGGGACCGGTGCCGAACTGGTACAGAATGATGGCCACGATGACGTTGGTGGTGTTCGAATCGATAATGGCCAGTGTGGCCCGATCATAGCCCTTGCTCACCGCCTCACGCGCAGTGTCGCCGTGGTGCAATTCCTCGCGTATGCGCTCAAAGATNAGCACGTTGGCATCCACCGCCATAGCGATGGTGAGGATGATACCCGCGATGCCTGGCAGGGTCAGCGTAGCGCCAAAGGCACCCAAGCCCGCCAAGGTCAGCACAATGTTCAGCATCAGCACGATGTTGGCAAAGATGCCGGACAGGCTGTAGTAAATGGCCATAAAAAGCACGATGGCGATGGCGGCAATGCCCGTCGCCATCATACCGGCGTCAATGGACTCCTGACCAAGGGTGGGTCCGACGGTGCGCTGTTCCAAAACATTAACGGGAGCAGGGAGCG
>Ga0065701_1000130_pt1 | contig 12083 bp, 9 predicted proteins | sample Biomet1_FD_59088 | JGI IMG/M metagenome (GOLD analysis project Ga0065701, IMG submission 59088) | Microbial communities from bioreactor (seeded with anoxic lake sediment) at LBNL, California, USA - Biofuel metagenome 1 version 3... | ecosystem: Engineered > Bioreactor > Anaerobic > Unclassified ...
GGTTCCGACCTTCAGGCTGTAATGCTTAGAGCTTCTTTCTGCGAAAAAGATAACTGCTGGTACCTTAACGGTGTAAAACGTTTCATTACTAATGGTGATGCAGATATTCACCTTGTACTTGCTCGTTCTGAAGAAGGAACACACGATGGTCGTGGTCTTTCCATGTTTATCTATGACAAGAAAAACGGCGGTGTAAATGTTCGTCGTATTGAAAACAAGATGGGTATCAAAGGTTCTCCTACTTGCGAATTAGTATTTAAAAACGCTAAAGCTGAACTTTGCGGTGATCGCAAACTTGGTTTGATTAAATACGTAATGGCATTAATGAACGGTGCTCGTNTGGGTATCGCTGCTCAGTCAGTAGGTATTTCTCAGGCTGCATACAATGAAGCTTTNGCTTATGCTAAGGATCGTAAACAGTTCGGCAANGCAATTATTGAATTCCCTGCTGTATATGAGATTATTTCATTAATGAAAGCCAAACTGGATGCTTCNCGTACACTNTTATATGAAACATCNCGTTTTGTAGACATNTACAAATGNCTGGATGATATCTCAAAAGAACGCAAACTTACTCCGGAAGAAAGAACAGAGCAAAAGACTTTCTCTAAATTTGCCGACTGCTTTACTCCGTTGGTTAAAGGTATAGGTAGTGAGTTTTCTAATCAGAATGCTTACGACTGTATCCAGATTCACGGTGGTTCAGGTTTCATGAAAGATTATGCTTGCGAACGTATCTACCGCGATGCACGTATCACAAGTATCTACGAAGGAACTACTCAGCTTCAGGTTGTAGCTGCTATCCGTTACGTAACAAATGGTACTTATCTTACTCGCCTGAAAGAGTACGAAACAATGCCTCTTGCTCCGGGATTCGAAGGTTTGCGTAACCGCTTGAAGGCTATGACTGAGAAATATGCTGCTGCAGTTGAAAAGATTGTCTCTACTAAAGATCAGGAATTGCTAGACTTTATGGCTCGCAGATTGGTTGAAATGGCTGCTTATAATGTTATGGCTTACCTTTTAGTACAGGATGCTTCTAAGTGTGACTCATTTACAGAATCGGCACATGTATTCGTAAGATACGCCGAAAGTGAAATTGACAAACATGCTCAGTTTATCAACAAATTCGATGTTGAAGAGTTAGCTTACTACAGAAAGTAATCTGATAATTCATAAATAATATTGGAAGAAGGCGTCTCAAAAGGATGCCTTCTTTTATTTTGAACAAGACTCTGGTTATACTTTTAAAGAAGCTCTCGATAGATTTATATTCTCTTGTACAAAAGATTGCATTCTTCTGTACAAAAGAATTAATTATTCTGTACAAAAGAATGCAATCTTTTGTACAACGATGCAAAATTGTTATTCCAAAGAAATAAAATATCCCGAAGGAAAGATAAAATAAGCAACTCTATAGTTATAGAGGATTAAAGACACGTTTATTATTAAACCGCAGTAATAACCTTACTAATGGAAGGTAAAGTAAAGAAGAACTTGCTTCCTTTATCTTTAATGCTTTCAACCCTTATATTTCCACCGTTCCTCTTAACAAAGTCCTGGCAAAGAACAAGTCCCAGCCCCGATCCTTTTTCATTGTTTGTACCATAGGTGGTATGGAACTGGTTGTCCTTAAACAGCTTGTCGGCCATTTCCTTAGACATACCTACCCCATTATCAGCAATCTCAACTTCTATAAAGCAATCTTTCTCTGATAAACCAACCGTAATTAAACCTCCTGAACGAGTGAACTTAATCGCATTAGACAGAAGATTGCGAATCACCAGATTTATCATATCGTAATCTGCATAAGCTGTATAATTAGTATTTGCACTGAACTGAAGCTGAATTGTTTTTTGTCCTGCAGTTCCTGATAACAAAGATATGTTATCGTTTACCAGTTTATTTACAATAATAGCTCCTGGATTATATACAATCTCACTTCGTTGCGATCTTGACCAGTTAAGCAGATTCTCCAATAAATAGAATGTATTCTTCGACATATCTTTCAAGTCATTAAGAAGAGCATTTTCCATATCGGGCGTAATTTCCATCTCGCTTGTAAGAAGTTCAATAACCTGCATAAAACTACCTACAGGACCTCGAAGATCGTGTGCAATAATAGAGAAAAGCTTGTCCTTCGTTGCCAGAAGTCTTTTTAATTGTTCTTCGTTTTCCTTCTGCTTGCTGATATCAATAAGTGTACCAATAGCACGGGTTGCCGTTCCTTCTTCGTCCCTCTCAATTATTCTGCCATGATTCAGAATCCATTTTTCCTTGCCCGATTTGCCCAGTACCCGGAAAGTTGCCTCAAAATAATCTATTTTACTATTCTTGTGAGCTATAAAAAGTTGAGAAACCCAGACCCAGTCATCAGGATGAACAAACTTTTGCCATTTGTGTCCTTTACCCAATGATTCATCAAGATCCTGATCAATTATCTCATAACCAATATTAGTAAAGTAAATCACATCTGTCTGGAGATCCCAATCCCACATTCCCTCTCTTGCGCCATCCAGAGCAAGTCTTAATCGCATTTCACTATTCTGAAACTGATTCAGATATAATTTTCGTTCAAGAGCATTTGCTATATTGCCTGTAACCGTTTTAAGCAGACTAATTTCTTCTTCTAGCCACACTCTGTTGTGAAGGCAATCATCTAAACCTACAAATCCCCAAAGGCGATTCTGGATATAAAGAGGATAAATCAAAATTGATTTTATCTGAAAACGTTCCAACAATGGGGCAATATCATCGGGAAGTTCAATAATATCACTTGAAGAAAGATGTCCTTCACTATTTATAATTTTAATCCACGAAGGCATATTCTCAAAAGAAACCCTTTGTAGTGCCTCTTTTTTGCCGGCTATTCCTTCATTACACCATTCAAACGTATTTGTAGTAAACAATTCATCGGGGGTGTTTTCGTAGATTGAAACACGGCTTACATTAGTATGTTCTCCTAATAGTCGCAAAACGACGTTGATAATATCGTCAAAGTTGTCGGACTTATTAAGTATCTGAGCAATATTGGCCAGCAACTTCTGCTGATTTCCAAGCTTCTTCAGTTTCTCTTCCATCTGCTTTCTTTGAGTAATGTTGGTAGCAGCAACAAGCATATACTCATTATTCTGTATTTTAATCTGTTCGAACGAAAACAAGCAGACTATCCGTTCACCCGACTTACTTCTGATAGCGAGCTCTCCTTTAACACATTCTTTGCCGTTAGATCTGGCAAGCAGTTTCTTTATTTGTTCATTGTCATAAAACAGATTTAATTCCCGAACCGATTTTACCGGATACCTCGTCCAAAGAGTAGCCTATATTCTCAAGGAAAGCAGAATTTGCATTAAAAATAATTCCGGTATTAACCGACCCTATTGCCATCATTACCTGAGAACTATTAAATATGCTGAAAAAGACCTCCTTTGAGAAATACTCAATAGATAGATTAGTACTCACAACGGCTATTACATTTTCTTCATTCCACCACCCCAAATAGAATTTTGTATCTACAGGTATTATTCCTTTATCCTTTTTTACAAATGGGTATGGGCATGTAGTTATATCACCTTTAATGACCAAAGGGATAGTCATACCTGATTTAACTTTGTATTCATCTGGATAAACAGCAGAGAAGTGCTTTCCTCTGAGTTCATTAAGAGAATATTTGAGTACATTATTAACTGCAAAATTTGCTGTAATAATGTTCCCATCCATATTTAGTATGAATAAGAAATCAAACTCATTACTCAATAGTTCTTTTAGTTGGCTTTCGGGAATAAAATTCATCATATTTTTCTGATAGTTATAAGGTCACGTCATGTTTGACGTAAATATATAAAAAATGAACCTAAATGTCACTAATAACATCTAGATTCATTAAAAAAACAATTCAAAATATTATTAGATATTTTGTAGTGCATTAATAAAACCAGTCACATCTTCTTCCGTTGTATCAAATGATGTAACCAGACGAATTTCATTGTTCGCTTCATTCCAGAAGTAGAAGAAATAAGATTCAAGCAGCTTATCTATCATCTTGCGAGGCATAGTGAGGAACAAAGCATTTGTTTCCGGTTTTTGAGTAAACTCAATTTCGGGAAACTTCTTTAGTCCTTCATAAAGCATCTTAGCCATATTATTAGCATGAGTAGCATTCTTCAACCAAAGGTCATCGGTGAGATATGCAGTAAACTGGCAAGACAGATAACGCATTTTGGATGCTAACTGAGCCGATTGCTTGCGGTAGAACTTTGCATTCTTAATTAAAGCCGGATTGAATACTACAACGCACTCGCCTATCATTAATCCATTTTTTGTTCCACCAAAACTAAGTACATCAATGCCACAATCTACAGTCAGAGCTTTCAGAGAAACATTCAGTGCTGCTGCAGCATTGGCAATACGCGCTCCGTCCATATGAACAAACATACCATTTTTATGAGCGAGCGCAGTAATGGCTTTCAGCTCTTCAACTGTGTATATGGTACCAAGTTCGGTACATTGTGAAATATAAATAGCTCCCGGCTGAGAATGGTGCTGATCTCCAAATCCATGAAGATGTGGCTGAATAAGTTCAGGAGTGAGTTTTCCGTCAGGAGTTTCAATCGGACGAATCTGACAACCAGTTGCTTTTACCGGTGATCCACATTCATCTACATAAATATGCGCAGTTTCGGCGCAAAGAATAGAGTGAAACGGACGAGTTAGCAGTTGCAAAGCAACAATATTACTTCCTGTTCCGTTAAAAACAAACAAAGGTTCACAATCGGGTGTAAACGTATCTTGAATTTTAATTGTAGCTTCAGCGGTCCATTGGTCATCTCCATAGCCAAAAGCATGGTCAGTATTGGCTTTGGAAAGGGCTTCCATTACTAAAGGATGAACCCCTGAATTGTTGTCAGATGCAAAACTTCTCATATAATTTTCTATTTTAATGCAAATAAACTGTTTTTTATTGAAAAATTGATAGCTTAAGTTGTTAAATCTAACTATTTCAATAACTTTGCCTGAAACATAAATGGCTGAATATTATGAAGACAGATATTCGCGATATTCGAAGAGAGTATTCAAGAGGCGGACTGACACGAAAGAATATGTCTGAAAACCCTTTTATACAGTTTCAACAGTGGTTGGAAGAGGCTATCAATGCTGAGGTTAACGAACCTACTGCTGTAATTGTAGGTACGGTTTCCGAAGATGGAAAACCTTCTACCCGTTGTGTTTTACTGAAAGAACTCCGGGATGGAGAATTTATATTCTACACCAATTATGAAAGCCGGAAGGGTAAACAACTTGCTAACNGCCCTTANATNTCGCTTACNTTTCTTTGGCATGAANTGGAAAGACAGGTACATGTGGAGGGAATAGCAACAAAAGTTTCACCTGAGGTTTCGGATGAATATTTTAAAACCCGACCTTACAAAAGCAGAATCGGAGCAAGGATATCTCCTCAAAGTCAGACCTATANCCGGAAGAATGGANATTATGCAGGCTTTTCTTCGTGAAAGCATCCGTTTTGCCGGACACGAAGTGAAAAGNCCTGAAAACTGGGGCGGATATGCCGTTACTCCAAATCGCATTGAATTCTGGCAAGGAAGGGAAAGCCGCTTGCACGATCGTTTCTTATACACATTACAAAGTGACCAAAGCTGGAGAATAGAAAGACTGGCTCCTTAATATCTTGGAAANCGAGTTNTNCTTTTACTAACAACGGTTTTGCATTTACCGGCAACAATATTTTTAATTGCTATAAATAGATATTATAAAGCCTAAAGTATTATTTTTCCAGACATAGTTCTGCGTTGTTCTTCTCCGAAACCAAACAGAGCAAAATCATACTTACAAGGATCTTCCGGACAAAGCTCGGAAAGATGATTCGTAATAATCAGGGCGGTTTTAAGTCGTTCCGTTTTAGGAAGGTCATCCCATATCAGTCTTGAGATGCGTGCCACGTGCACATCAAGTGGAATAATTAGCTGAGCCGGGGATATATTTTTCCATACACCCATATCTACAATTCCATCGTTCCTCACCAACCAGCGAAGCATCAGGTTACTACGTTTGCACGGACTCTTAGTTTGCGGTGAAGATATATGACGAGTATTCATCAGCCCGGAAAGTTTATTAAGACCAGATAATATGCCATCTTCCAGAAATAAGCTTTCCAACGTTTCGTTTTCAAGATAATAATGGTAAAGTCCTTGGCAAATATTCCACATATCGCGTTCAAAAAAAGTGCGATGAATATTCTTCCCCGAGTCTTTCAGAACAACCCATTCCTGATTCATAATGTAATTGTACGGACTATCTCCCATCATTTTATGCATCCGTTCCGCATCACGGAGTATTAACTCACGCTTACCCCAAGTTATTACAGAAGTCAGCAATGCCGATATTTCAATATCCTTCAGATTAGAGAATCTACGGGGAAACTGAATAGGGTCTGTTTCTATAAAAGAAGGAATATTATAAGTTACAGTCAGTTTATCTAATACATCTTTAAGAGGCACGTGTTTATTTTTAAATTCCATTCAATTAGCATATTAATCAATACAATACACAAAATTAATACTTTTAAAATAGCTGGCAGCTATACTCTATATAAAATATAAATAACAGCCTCTGTATTGATAATCAATAATCATAGAAACAGCCAAACATCTTCACCGCTTATATCTATTTATGAAAGAGCTATTTACAGATTGCATCTTTATACATTTATGAATATAAATACTATTTACTTCAAAAATTATACATATATTTGCGATAATGATATAAAAAAATATATATAAATGAATACTAAGTTCCTCTTTTACACTGTTATTGCAAGCTCGCTAATTGGTTGTTGCCCAACTACCAAAAATATCAGTATAAAAAAGGAGCAATCACTAATAACGAATAATGTGCAATTATCGAACAATTTCAGGTCTTTTTGGAATGAATTAAACAAAGAAGCTGGTAATAAACCTTTAGATCAATTTATTCCATCAGATATACTAATTGCACGATATTCACTGATAGAACATGATAAGCAATTTTATCTTTCAGGGTTTCTCTATTCGGATAGCACCTTTAATGAAGAAAAGATTAAAGATATTGGGGGAAATGTTGTGGTATACACTGACAAAATCAAAACTTTCTCAGTCCCAGTCAAGAGTATTCCTTTACTTATTCAGATTAAAGGAATAACTTATATTGAAATTGGCAAAAAGGCGAAGATAAAATAAACAACGCGACAATTTAAAATAAAATACAATACTTAAAAAGACAAATATGAAACGTATCACTCTGCTGTATTGCTTCTTTACGATTTTTTTCCTTGCATCGGCACAAGCTCAAGTAGCATCCGGGAAATTATCTCCTCACACAAAAACTTTCTTGTTAAAGATGAATCAAAAGGATATATCTACTACACAAAGAAAAGCGATATTAACAAAAAGTGCAGTAATTGAGACTGGTGTACTAGAGTATATTAGTGTATTTATCTATCTGAAAGAGAATGCCGGAACTGAATCGATGGAGCAGCAAGGAGTAAANATNAATAGCCGCACAGNAGATATAGTTACTGCTATGATTCCAATTAATTCAATTGAAAATGTAGCTTCCCTGCCGGAAGTTAAATACTGTGCAAATAGGAACTCCTGTAAATAAGAAGATGGATAATGCACGTATTACTTCAGGTGTGGATAAAGTACAGGCTGGTACATCTCCATTATCTGCCCCTTTCTTTGGAAAAGGTGTGGTAATTGGAATTATTGATACAGGATTTGAGTATGGCCATCCTAACTTCTATAATAAAAAACACACTGAGTATCGTGTAAAGAGAGTCTGGGAGCAAAATGCAACATCAGGTACACCTCCAACTGGCTTTAATTATGGGAAGGAATATATTTCGCAAGATTCCATTCTGAAGAAAGCTTATGATTTTACTGATCAGTCTCACGGAACGCATGTTACAGGTATTGCAGCTGGAGCCGATCATTCTAATAATAACATTTACTATGGTATTGCCGGTGAAGCTGATATTGTGTTAGTTTCTTATATTGGATATAACACTGATGTTATAGACGGTATTAAATATATATATGATTATGCTACTTCAGTAGGCAAACCTTGTGTTATAAATCTTAGTATAGGTAGTTATAGCGGTCCACATGATGGAACATCATCCTTTGATATAACAGCTGATCAGATGCAAAAAGAAGGGAGATTACTGGTAGGAGCTGCTGGTAATGAAGGCAACAAATATGCACATTTAACAAAAACCTTTAATCAAACAGATACAATTTGTAAGACATTCCTTAGATCTAATAATATTGCCGCTGATATTTGGGGAGAAGCAGGAAAAGATTTCAAGGTACAAGTTTGTGTGTATGACACGATTAATAATAAGAATGTTTATATTAGCCCTGAATACAAAGCATCTGATAATGTGGATATTGCAACCAGATTAAAGAACAATACTAGTGTTAAAAATGGGGCAAGTGGTTATCTCTATATTACATCAGAAATTAATCCGATAAACAATAAACCTCATTTTGACATTAGCTCTACGTTTGCATCAGTCGTTGCCGGAAACTGCATAGGAATCATTATTAAATCGACAGAAGGAGCAATACATGCCTGGAGTGATGAATCTTATCATTTCACCAGCAACGATAAACCCGAATGGACCGATGGTGATAATAATATATCTATTGGAGAAATTGGAGGAACAGGCAAACAAATAATTAGTGTAGGTGCCTACGTGAGCAAAAACATGTTTACCAACCTGAGTAATGAAATATATGGCATAAGTCAATTCTTAAATACACTTGCCACTTTCTCAAGCACCGGTCCTACTGTTGACGGACGAATGAAACCAGACATCACTGCTCCCGGAAGTGTTTTAGCTTCATCTTTATCCAGCTATGACACCAAACTGAATACATATAGAGTAAAGGAAACAACTGTTGATAATAAAACTTACTATTATGGAATAATGGGTGGAACATCAATGTCTGCTCCTTATGTGACTGGTGTTCTAGCCACATGGCTGGAAGCTAATCCAAACCTTACGCCAGATAAAGTGAAAGCTGTTTTTCAGAAAACAGCCATCAACGATTCCTATACAGGAGATATACTTCCCAACGGAAACAGCACTTGGGGATATGGCAAGGTTGATGCCTATAACGGGCTTTTGGAAGTTATTAAGCAATATACTTCCATAGAAGATATGCCCGTATTGCCACAATCAATTATTATGTATTCAGGAAGCAATCAACAATTCAATTTCTTGTTTACGCAAGAAGATACAAACGTAAAAATCAATGTATTCAATGTAAATGGTCAGCAAGTTCTTGCTAAGAATTTCAATGAAATATCCTGCAAGCAAGAAGAGACTATCGATTTAAACGGTCTGCCTAAAGGACTTTATATTATAAAGATTACAGGCAATAAACTGAATCAGGTATTTAAAGCAAGTACTAAGTAATTGCTGCATTCACCTCTTTAATAATAGAGGCTGGATGGATAGGTTATCATTAATACAAAAATTATAATGTGTAGGCAGCTCTGAAGAGTTGCCTATTTTTTTATCCACCTATAATTATAAATATTGAGGCTTTTTATTAGTTCATCTATTTATATCTGAAAACATACTCTTAGCTATGAATGGTGCTTCAACTTACGCAAGTAATAATCCAGGCCAAGCAGACCAAGAACGAGAAGCCCTATATAGAAATAAAAGCCCAAAATTGATCCTGATTCTGAAGAGAAAGAAATATTTCTCAAGCTTTTGATAATATTGAAAGAGAAATAGGTCATCAATAGATAAGTAGATAGGCCTATCAAAGAAGCAGATGCCAGCAATAAGAAGCAAACATTTAATGCTGCTGCCCGTTTTTGCTTTTTCTGAGCTTCAGCATTAATTTGTGCCATCATCTTATTCGTAAAATTAAAAGGCAGACTCTCCGAAGTTGATTTTCTGAGAACTTCTTTCAATAAGCAGTCTTTATCTTTATTTGTTTTCATTTCATTGATTATTTATCAATACACATATTTTTTTGCGAGTACGATGCAATTTCACTTTCACATTACTGGATGTGAGTTTAAAAATAGTAGCCAACTCATCTATCGATTTATCTTCATTGTAAAAGAGAGTAATTAATGCTCTCTCATCTGGATTTAGTTGAATAAGTGCCAGCTCTAATTTTTTAATTCTATCCTCATTTTCAGAACTACTTAATATATCATCAGCCTCATCATCTGATACATTTTCAATTATCTTTTCATCTATAAAACAAGACTCTTTCTTTTGTTTACGCGTAGCAGAAATTGCAGTATTATAGGCGATACGATAAAGCCAGGTTGAAAAGCTGCAATCTCCCTTATAAGTATCTAGTTTCCGAAAAGCTTTTATAAATGAGTCTTGCACAAGTTCTTCAGCATCTTCCCGGCATGAGACTATTTGTATAATAAGTGAATAGATGGGATGACTATAGCGATCCAAAAAGTAAGAAAACAAATTTGTTTCTCCTTCCANGATTCGCTTTATGTAGTTTATCTCATCTTTCTGTTCCATCATATCCTTTTAGACGCAGCCTTTTCTGAATGGTTACAGGTTTCGATATTTTTTTATTTTTATTCCCGGAAAGTGTAACCTTTTTCATCAGAGAACGTCAAACACTACAAAGAACGAATTTATTCATTTAAAAACATAAGATTATGATGGATTTTATTACAGTCCCATTGGTTGTAGGAATTGTAACCTTGGGAATCTACAAACTATTTGAACTTTTCGTCAGAAAAAAAGAGCGTCTGTCTATTATCGAAAAGATAGGAGAAAAATTTGATGCTTCAATGATTGAAAACAAGTTTTCTTTTCCATCAAAGATTTTCAAGAACTTTTCATTTGGGAGCCTAAAGGCTGGATGTCTTTTAATGGGAGTTGGCCTGGGATTATTAGTAGGGTTTGTTATTTGTATATCAACAATCAGAGGTTACAATCTAGGAGGTGACTCTATGAACTGGGGAGTAAGAGATACAGCAGGGATTGTATATGGTGCTTCTGTTCTAATATTTGGCGGATTTGGCCTAATTGCTGCGTTCATTGTAGAAATGAAGTATTCCAAAAAGGATAAGGATGAAGATTAATAGTTATTAAATAGAAAAGGCTACTCGTAGGAGTAGCCTTTTCTATTTAATAACTATTATAATCAAAAAGTGAATTACATCATTCCACCCATGCCGCCCATTCCTGGAGCACCCATTGGCATTTCTGGTTTATCTTCTTTCTTTTCTACAATCACACATTCAGTAGTTAAGAACATACCTGCAATAGAAGCAGCGTTCTCAAGAGCTACACGAGTAACCTTAGCTGGGTCAACAACTCCGGCAGCGTACATATTTTCATAAACATCGCTGTGAGCGTTATAACCAAAGTCACCTTTACCTTCACGTACTTTCTGAACAACAACTGCACCTTCTTTTCCTGCGTTAGCTACAATCTGACGAAGAGGTTCTTCAATTGCACGTTTGATGATTTCAATACCAGTTGTTTCGTCAGCATTGTCACCCTTCATTCCTTCCAATGCATCAATTGCACGGATGTAAGCAACACCACCACCAGGAACAATACCTTCTTCGATCGCTGCACGAGTAGCACAAAGTGCATCGTCTACACGGTCTTTCTTTTCTTTCATTTCAACTTCAGAAGCAGCACCTACATAAAGTACAGCAACACCACCGGCCAACTTAGCCAAACGTTCCTGAAGTTTTTCTTTATCGTAATCAGATGTAGTAGTCTTGATCTGAGCTTTGATCTGGTTGATACGAGCTTCGATATTTTCTTTTGCACCAGAACCGTTTACAACAGTTGTGTTATCTTTGGTAATAGTAACCTTTTCAGCAGTACCAAGCATTTCTAGAGTAGCTTGTTCCAATTTGATACCTTTTTCTTCGCTGATAACAATACCACCTGTCAAAGTAGCGATATCTTCAAGCATTTCTTTTCTTCTGTCGCCAAAACCTGGAGCTTTCACTGCACAGATCTTCAATTGAGAACGAAGACGGTTAACAACCAAAGTAGTTAAAGCTTC
>Ga0065701_1012804_pt1 | contig 12076 bp, 10 predicted proteins | sample Biomet1_FD_59088 | JGI IMG/M metagenome (GOLD analysis project Ga0065701, IMG submission 59088) | Microbial communities from bioreactor (seeded with anoxic lake sediment) at LBNL, California, USA - Biofuel metagenome 1 version 3... | ecosystem: Engineered > Bioreactor > Anaerobic > Unclassified ...
CGGCAGCCACATCAGTTATTGTTACCTTTTCTAATAAAGGAAGGTCTTTAGTTTTACGCGACACTTTTGTATAGTTTAAAATAATGCCACAAAAGTACTACATTTGACTGAGTAATTTGTCATATATTTCTTTAAAAGGTGTCATAACAAAGAAAAATCACTATCATGTTGTATATTTTTCATAAAAAGTTTTCATTTATCTAAAATATAATTAGTTTTGTAGGCAGATAAAAACACAATTGTACTTTAATTTAATACTTTATGAATAAGAAAAGAGTTTATACCTTTGGTAACGGTCAAGCAGAAGGTAAGGCCGAGATGAAAAACCTGTTAGGTGGCAAAGGTGCCAACCTGGCCGAGATGAACCTTATTGGCGTACCCGTCCCTCCTGGTTTTACTATCACTACAGAAGTTTGTTCTGAATACTTCGAATTGGGACGAGAGAAGGTTGTTGAATTATTAAAAGAAGACGTTGAAAAATCAGTAGCAAAAGTAGAAGTTTTAATGAAATCCAAATTTGGAGATGTAGAAAATCCATTGTTGGTTTCAGTACGTTCCGGAGCCCGTGCTTCAATGCCCGGTATGATGGACACAATCCTTAATTTAGGCTTGAATGATGAGGTGGTGGAAGGTCTTATCCGTAAAACAGGTAATGCACGTTTCGCATGGGATTCATATCGCCGTTTTGTACAAATGTACGGAGATGTGGTACTTGGAATGAAGCCTACCAATAAAGAAGATATAGATCCTTTTGAAGCAATTATTGAAGAAATAAAAGAAGCCAAGGGAGTAAAGCTTGATAATGAGCTTGAAGTAGAAGATTTGAAAGTCTTGGTTAAGAAATTCAAAGCTGCCGTAAAGGAACAAACAGGACAAGATTTCCCTACCTGTGCTTACGAACAACTTTGGGGAGCTATCTGTGCTGTGTTTGATTCATGGATGAATGACCGTGCTATCCTATATAGAAAGATGGAAAGTATTCCTGCCGAATGGGGAACTGCTGTAAGTGTACAGGCAATGGTATTTGGTAATATGGGTGATACTTCCGCTACCGGTGTTTGTTTCTCAAGAGATGCCGGAAATGGTGAAGACCTTTTTAACGGAGAATATTTAATCAATGCTCAAGGTGAAGATGTGGTTGCCGGAATCCGTACACCACAACAAATTACCAAGATAGGTTCACAGCGTTGGGCTATTCTGGCAGGTGTATCAGAAGAGGATCGTTTGACAAAATATCCTTCTATGGAAGAAGCAATGCCCGAAATATATAAAGAACTTGACACGATTCAAGCAAAACTGGAGAATCATTACCGCGATATGCAAGATATGGAGTTCACTGTTCAGGAAGGCAAACTTTGGTTCCTTCAGACTCGTAACGGTAAACGTACNGGTTTTGCTATGGTAAAGATCGCGATGGATTTGCTCAAGCAAGGAATGATTGATGAGAAAACTGCTTTATTGCGCGTTGAGCCAAATAAACTAGACGAACTTCTTCANCCNGTATTTGATAAGGNTGCCATGAAGAATNCNAAAGTTATNGCNAAAGGTTTGCCTGCTTCGCCAGGTGCTGCTACCGGACAAATTGTATTCTTCGCAGATGATGCAGCCAAATGGCATGCAGATGGTCATAAAGTGATAATGGTCCGCATTGAAACATCTCCTGAAGATTTAGCAGGTATGGCCGTTGCAGAAGGAATTCTTACTGCTCGCGGAGGAATGACATCTCATGCTGCCGTGGTTGCCCGCGGAATGGGTAAGTGTTGCGTTTCAGGTGCAGGAGCATTAACTATTGATTATAAAACGAGAACGTTAGAGGTTGACGGGGTGAAGTTAAAAGAAGGTGACTATATCTCTTTGAATGGAACAACCGGAGAAGTGTATGAAGGGAAAGTGGCAACTAAAGCTGCCGAACTTTCAGGAGACTTTGCTGATTTGATGACGTTAGCTGATAAATATACCAAATTAAAGGTAAGAACAAATGCCGACACTCCGCATGATGCTGAAGTTGCACGTAAATTTGGTGCAATTGGTATTGGACTTTGCCGTACTGAGCACATGTTCTTTGAAGGGGAAAAGATTAAAGCAATGCGTGAGATGATTCTATCTGAAGATGAAGCAGGCAGAAAGATTGCTTTGGCTAAAATTCTTCCTTACCAAAAAGCTGACTTCAAAGGAATATTCAAAGCAATGGAAGGTTGTCCGGTTACTGTACGTCTGCTCGATCCTCCTTTGCACGAATTTGTTCCTCATGATGATAAAGGACAGCAGGAAATGGCTGATGCAATGGGTGTTTCCTTTAAGCATATTCAACAAAGAGTTGAATCCCTTCACGAACAGAACCCTATGCTGGGTCACCGTGGTTGCCGTTTGGGAAATACATATCCTGAAATTACCCGTATGCAGACTCGTGCCATTCTTGGTGCTGCGCTTGAGTTAAAGAAAGAAGGAGTGGAGACATTCCCTGAAATAATGGTTCCGCTTACAGGATTATTACTAGAGTTTAAGGAACAGGAAAATGTAATTCGTGAAGAAGCTTCTGCATTATTTGCAGAAGTAGGTGATAGTATCGACTTTACAGTAGGTACAATGATTGAAGTGCCACGTGCTGCTTTAACAGCTGAACGTATTGCTATTTCGGCAGAATTCTTCTCTTTCGGAACAAATGACCTCACTCAGATGACGTTTGGTTATTCCCGCGACGATGTTGCTTCCTTCCTTCCTATTTATCTGGAAAAGAAAATTCTGCAAGTCGATCCTTTCCAGGTACTTGATCAGAATGGAGTGGGTCAGTTAGTAAGAATGGCTACAGAAAAAGGCCGTTCAGTTCGTCCCGATTTGAAATGTGGTATTTGCGGAGAGCATGGAGGCGAACCATCTTCAGTTAAGTTCTGTCATAAAGTAGGGCTCAATTATGTAAGCTGCTCACCATTTCGCGTGCCAATAGCCCGGTTAGCCGCGGCACAGGCAGCTATAGAAGAATAGAATTTAATTGGTTTACAGATAAGTTAGTTAGTTGTTTATTAGCATTTTTTTATTACTGTTTAAAAAGGATTTCCTTATTAGGGAATCCTTTTTTTTNNCTAAAACTTTTAATAAAATAAGTCTTAAATACTAATTAGGTGTATTAAATACCATTTTATGTTAAGCCATTTGTATGTTATAAAACATATAATTATCTTTGCATCATCAATAGGATAATAGACTTTAATCAGAGAATACCATGAACANATTAGTTTAGGTATTCTCTGTTTTTTTTTGTAATGATTGTATAATAGTAAATTTTAAGGTATGAAACGTTTAGTAGTATTAGTGTTAGCTGTTTTTGGATTTGGAGCAGCAACATTCGCGGGTAACAATAGTAGTTCAACTAGTTTTATTCACAAGATGAATAATGAAAAAACATTTGATGGTATCGCTTCTTTTATAGGTGCGGACTTTGATCAGAGGGATGTTTTGCATAATATTTTCACTGAAGCAGAAAGAAGACTAGAGAAAGCAACAAAAAATGGTGTTTCAGTTGAGGATGCAACAAATAAGGCAATTTACTTTAACTTAGGAAATGCCAGACAGATTTTATCAAAGAGTCAATATCTAAGATTAGTAGGTCTTGTAAATCTGACTATCTATAATGATAAAATTGACTAAATGCTTGCAGAAAAATATGATTTCGAAAATATATGTAACTGTGAAATCAGGAAGAAGGAGCTAATTAATTTATACCTCCTTCTTTTTTTTGCTTATAAGATTAATGCAAATTAATTAATCGGCAACCTCTTTTAACTTCTTGAAATATTTGATTATTGCTAAATAGTCTTGGTCATTATGGCAATCGAATTTTCCCCATAAATCTCCCAGAACTGCTGCTCCTCCAAAACCAAAATCCTTTACTTGTAGTATATTGTCAATAGTGATGCCTCCCAGTGCTATTACATCTCTGTCAATAATACCTTGTTTGGCAGCTGCTCTTAATTCCTCCGGTGTATATTTAGATTGATAACCACACTTTGTAATACTATCAAATACAGGACTCATAAATACATAATCATAATGTTCCTTTTTTTGCTTTACCTCCTCTACAGAATGACAAGAACAACTAATGTGTCCATCGTAATCTTCAGGTTCTTTTGTATTCCTGGCATTAAGATGAACTCCCATTAAGTCAAACTCTTCCTTCATATAGAAATGTTCGTGCGTCACAATCTTCTTGTGATATTGTTTTGGTATCAAAGTAAGTAAACGTTCTGAATACATTGCAGCAGTTTCCGGCTTTCTAAGATGTAGAATGTCCAGTCCTTCTTCAAATAACGCAGTGATAATTTTGTCCTCTTCAATAAAGAAATAGGGGGTAGTAACAGCAATAAGTTTCATATATATAAAAAATGTATGCAAATGTAGCAATAACTACCTTATGACAGGTACTTTTAGAGTGAAATTATGCTAGTTTGCATATTAGGCAGGTCTATGGTCCACAGTTTCTCATCTTTTCAGTAGTTATACATACTGCTAACTATACTAGCTCGTATATATTAAAAAATGAAACAAAAGAAATGCGGTAAACTATAGAGTGTATTCTATTGTTTACCGCATAGTTTAAATTCAGAAGAGTAATTGATTAATGTGATGTTAGTAAGATGAGAGCTGCTGTTCCAAGAACTGCACCGGCTACCTTAGCATTGCTGTTATGGTGATGTCTGCATTCATAACATCTGTCTCTTCTACATCTGTCTTTTCTGTGTCTTTTCTCGTAATACCTGTAGTCATCATTATAACCGTCATACCTTCTGTTGTCGTGGCGAACGTAGCGATCTCCATCTCTATAGTCTCTATCCCGATAGTCGCAATTTCTATCGTTTTCATACCTTACGATTACTTCTGTGCGATGACCTTTTTTGTGATGCCCACCTTTGTTTGAAGCCATGCTAACTGAACTCATTGATACCATTATAATGGCAACTAATGATAATACTATCTTCTTCATAACACTTGTTTTTTAATAATTAATACCCTTGTTTATTTGTGATGTGACAAAAGTAGGGCGAGAAAAATCTCCTTGCCAGAGATATTCCCCATTCTTTGATAGGAATATCCCTAAAGGAGAAAATAGTACTTTTTTAGTTATCCTCTTTTTTGAACTCTTACGTCTTACCTATAGCCTTTATATTGATTACTTCAACGGCTTTTAATTTACGTGTTGGTTAGCTTATATAAATCAAAGATGAGCCAAACATTTAATCTTTCTATTTGTTCAAAATAAGATGAGATGTTTATTGATAGCTTTAAATTATAGCATTGGTTGTTAGTTTTTTATATGTTATATAGAATTCTAAAAATAATGAAATCATGAAAACAAAACTTCTTTTCCAGATATTGCTTATAGCAACTCTATCTTGCTGTACAAGCGCTAATAAACCTATTTCCAATGCTGAGAAGAATATAATTAAAAAAGAAGTAAAGAAGGTTGTAAATGTATTCTTTACCGGATGTGAACAAGTAAATTTTGACTTGGTTATGGGAACCATTAATGATTCGCTTGATTTTAAATACATTTACAATGGAAATGTGCTAAGTTATAAAGATTGTGTGGCTGATTTTAAGCCTCTTTTTAATGCGCAGATAAACCAGAAGTATACTATTTTAGATGAGAAATATACAGTACTTGATAATTCAACGGTTTTGTATACAGCAAAATTCAATAGCATATCAAATTATAAAGATGGTCATTCCATTCTTGTAGACCCTGGCGCAATATTACTTGTATTTAAGAGAATCGATATTAAGTGGCAAATTATCTATGGAGTAGAGTCCACAGTAGAAAAAAGCGTAATTAGTAAAGGTGTGAAAAGACTGAACCAAGTAGAGCTGTTTAAGCAGTTTGCCGGTACCTGGAAAGGAGAATTGGGTAAGGACTCTACATTTATATGGGTTGGCAAATCGTCCGGAAGTAATATCGAAGGCAGCTTTAAAATTGTATCAAAAGGGAAAACGCTTATGGAAGCCAAGGTTATAAATGCTTATGATAAGAATACTGATAAATTTATAGAGACTGAAATTTATAAAGGTTCAGATCCTCTTATCTTTGTATCCTGGTTTACATCAAAGACTGTATGTGAAGCTATTCAATTTCAGGATTTTCCAAGTCCTGCAAATGCTTCTTTGAAAACTAGATTTGAATTCAAGTACCCTAATATTTTTACACAAATAACTACGGTAAATAATACTTCCATTGATACCCTAACTTGCTATCGGGTAAAATAGTTCAGAGAGACAATCCGGACTATTCTTCAATGATATTTTTAAATTCGTTCCAACCGGTGGCACTCTTATATGCCTCTGCAGTACCCTTAGGTACATATACTTTACAGGTGGTTTTACCAACCCCAAAGAAGGTGTATGGAGTAATTTTTGGTGGTATAATTGCTCTGCAATGAACTTTTGTCAGCCCGGTACAATCCTGGAAAGCAGCATATTCGATAACAGCCATACTGCTTGAAATAGTTACAGATGTTAGTGCTGTGCAACCAATAAAGGCATTGGTTCCCACGGAAGTTACGCCATCCGGTATTATAATGGAAGTTAGTTTTGAACAATCAGAAAAGGATTTGAGACCTATGGCATTTACATCTTCAGGAAGAATAATGGAAGTTAGATTATCCTTGGAATAGAACATTTCTTCCGGTATTTCATTATTCGAAAAATCTATTTTGTCATCGTATATGGAGCTGATAAAGACACCTCCTTTTACAATTTTTACATCAGCTAGATTAAGAACGGATAATTTCTTCATGCTACGAATAGTGGTAATGTCTGTTCCATTAATTTCTCCTCTGAGAGTTAAATCCTTAATCAAATCTATATTACTCCCTAGTAATTCACTAAGTTTTCCAGCTTTTACTTTTAGAGTGTCAGATGTAACATTCTGAGCATGCAATCCAAAGCTTTGTAGCACATATACTGCTACGAATATGAATTTAGAAATAGTGCTTATTTTCATAATACCTGGATTAAAGATTCCCTATTCCTCTTCTTTTATTATAACAAGGCATAATGAAAATAGTTTGTTCTAAAAAAGAATAGATTAGTATTAAAGTCAAGTCTAAGCCGTTAAAAGATGCAATTGCTTTTATCTGTTACAAAAAAGAGCAGCAGATGAATTACTTCACCTGCTGCTTTCATATTAAATTTATTGTTCTAATATAAGTAGTGCTGTTTTGGTAGCGCTATGTTCTTTCTTATTCAAGTATCTCTACAATATCTGCATGAGGTGCATTCTTCATTACAGATGCTATTCCGTTATCTCTTCCCTGCTCACTGGCATACATCTGACTGGTTCCGATAACTTGCCCGTTGGTAGCTTTCAGGTTGAAATAGAACTTACCATTTACTGCTTCTTTTTTATCAAATCGCGCTTCCTCTGTGCTGTTTTTTTTAACAGAGTCAATTCCGCTTAAACAGCTTGCTTTTGCTACATACCCTTCACTTGTAAGAATAATCTCACCATTGCCGGCTTTCAGATCAAACTGAAATTCTCCATTTTTCCTTATTTTTATTTCAAATATTCCCATAACAGTATTATTTAAAGTTTATAATAAAATACAAACAATTATCTGATTTAAAATGTTTTAGCGTAAATGTGTTTTTTAAATTAAAATAAAGCTGGCTTTATTAAATAAGTCTTTTTTAATAGATTTATATTTACATCCCGTTAATTTACAGCACCGGTTACAACATTAATGGTGATGATATTATCTTGTGTATTGATGTCTGACCATAGAGTGCCTAAAGCTAAACTTAATGTGCCTGAAGCGTCAACAGCATTTAGATAAGCCGTTTGTGCTGATATATCGGGCATTACTTCATCACCTGCAAAATGAGCCATTGCAGCAGGTACGAAGTATGGTGCAAAGTCAGAGGCATATGGTTCAGGAACTAGAAATGCACTCTGTAACAAGTTGGTAAAATATATTTTGAGCTGACTGGACAAGAATGTTCTTGCATACGCATCAAATCCCGGCCACATTAAAGCTGTAGTGCTTTGTGGTTTAAAACTGTAGTTATTGCCTGTAATGGTAAGCAGACGGTAGGTGCAAGGATAAGCAGCTGTAGAACCAGTCTCTACATCAAATACAAAATTACCTGATGGCGTTACTCTTTTAGTAATATCGTTTGCATGGTAGTGTCCGGTCAATACTATTCTCAGTCCGGCATCTATCAACCCATTAATCTCAGCTTCTGTATTGTCGAGCACATAACCGTGATCAATCATTTGCTGATAGGCGTAGTGTTCAATCAAACCATGGTGCATCATTCCTATTACTTTTTTTCCTTTACTTTGAGCTTTGGCTAATTGTGCTTTTATCCAGTTCATTGTTTCGCTTTTTATTATACCGCTACCCGTACTTAATGGTCCGGTATTTAGGTAATACTCATTAGCATCAATGGTAATTATCCAAAGATCTTTGATGGGTTCAATTACATAACTTAATGAGTTGGGATCCCTTGATATTGCATTTCTGAAGCCAAAGTTAGCGTATATCTGTGGAATCTTATTAGCCTGTACGGTGGGAACCGGCACTTTTCTATCCTTTATATATCTTACAGCTTCCGGATTATTCACATCGTGATTTCCCACAGTGACCACTACTTTAATGCCATGTAAGGTTAGCTGTCTAAGAATTCTTGCAACGTTTTCATGACTTATTCTTTCTCCATCTTTAGTCAGGTCACCTGCTATAAGTACCAAATCGGGTCTTAGTGCTACAAGTCTACGCACTGTAGCTTCCAATATTTTAGAACTATATTTCAATAGTTTTGGATCTTTGTCAAGGTATGCCTGAAAAGCAGAACCTTCTTTCACCAGCAGAGACGGATCCATAACATGGATATCCGATAAAATAGCAATCTTAATCCCTTCGTCTACACCGACACATTTTGTACTGATCGAATCATTTAAAGTATTTTCCAAAATTATATCGTCGTTCTGACAAGCATAGAAGAGAGTTAAGAAAAGCAGAGTAGCAAAAAGACGTAGTGACTTCATATAAAATAGTTTTAAAGTTTTAGGCTGTAGAATACCTTTTCACAAGGAGATATGTGAATTCTGAAAGGAACGGTTTGCACACACTTTTATGTATGTTACCGTTAGGCAACATATGGTGGATTCATAATGGGCAATTTATATGTGTATCTTATAAAAACAAATAATGAGATTAAATGTTTTTATCTCATTATTAGTTATTTATGCCTCGTTAACCTTATAAAAAAAGGTTTATAAAAACAAAAATAATAGTCAGATGTTTTAAAAAAAAAGTTATATTTATACATTTAAATGTTTAAAGGAGCGAAATATGAAAAAAGTCGGGTTAATAGGATTTGGAAGAACCGGGAAGGCTGTTGCTAATGTCATTCTTCAAAACAAAGAATATAGTTTGGAGTGGGTGCTTAGACAAAGCACATTGCTTGAACAAAGAAGTGTACCCGAATTTCTTGGGGTAGAGTCAGATGAATCCGGAATTATTTATTCAAGTTCCAAAATTGAAATTCAAGACCTGCTGGACAAACATCCGGTAGAAATTATCATTGATTTTTCTTCCAGTCAGGGTATTTATACCTATGGGAAAGCTGCTGCAGAACGAAAAATCAAAATAATATCTGCAATATCTCATTATGATGAAGAAGAAAAGCAATTGTTAAGAGAGCTATCTGCAAAGACAACTGTTTTCTGGAGTCCAAATATTACATTAGGAGTTAATTATTTGATGTTTGCAGCAAAACTTCTTAAAAAGATTGCGCCCTGGGTAGATATAGAAATTATTGAAGAGCACTTTAAAGGAAAGGAAGGAGTTTCGGGTACAGCCATAAAACTAGCTAAAGAATTAGATCTCGAAGAATCTGAAATTAACTCTATAAGGGCAGGAGGCATTGTTAGTAAGCACGAAATAATTTTTGGATTTCCTTATCAAACAGTAAGATTAATACATGAATCCATCTCCCGGGAAGCTTTTGGGAATGGCGTTTTATTTGTTGCAGATAATTTAAACAACAAGAAAGATGGATTCTACAGTTTTGAAGACTTATTAGCTCCTTATTTTGCAAATTAATAAATAGCGAATAAATTAATAAGTAGCGAACAAATGAACGTGCAAAAGAATCGTTCTAAAAATGCTATGCAGACTTTTTCATATTTATTTGTGCAAGATCTTTTCCTTTTTCTCTCCCTAAATAAATCATTTTAGGACTTCCTACAATCTGAGATGTGTAAATGCCTGTATGCCCCGAGAAGAAATAAGCTACAAAACACGCAATGCCTATGTATACGGCATTTCCCCCGCCAAAAAGCTCGATACCCATTAAAGTACATGCAATAGGAGTGTTTGTGGCTCCGGCAAAAACAGCAACAAAGCCCATTCCGGTTAGCAATGCCATTGGTAATGGTAAGAAAAGAGCCAAGGCATTTCCTAAAGTAGCTCCAACAAAGAATAATGGAGTTACTTCGCCTCCTTTAAATCCGGCACCAATAGTAAAAGTAGTAAATAGCAACTTAAGAATAAAGTCGTAAGGTAGTCCGCTCTCATTAAAAGAACTTATAAGAGTAGGCACACCAAGCCCTATGTATTTAGTTGTTCCCAGCAAATACACCGCTATTGCAATAATGATACCGCCAATAAAAGGACGTAGAGGAGGATATGATATTTTTGTTTTAAACAGTTTGCCCCAAAATGAGATAGAGCGTGAGAAAACCATAGCTACCAGGCCAAAAATAATGCCTGCAAATACAGAATATAAAACGAATAATGGAGTAACCTCTGTAATTGCTGCAATGGCATAATGAGTGTGATTTGCTCCCCAGGCATTACACACTAAGTTAGAAAATACAGCAGCAAAAAGGCTTGGGAGTAATGCTTCATAGCGCATTCGTCCTAAAACCATCACCTCCAGTGCAAATATAGCTCCGGCTAGTGGCGTTCCAAATACAGAAGAAAAGCCTGCGCTTACTCCCATAACAAGAACAATTTTCCTGTCTCTGGGGCGAAGCTTAAAAATCATGGTAAACTGATCGGCAATGGCTCCTCCCATTTGTACGGCTGTACCTTCACGGCCTGCCGAACCTCCGAATAAATGAGTTATGATAGTTCCAAAAACCACCAGTGGCGCCATTTTCAATGAAATTATCTGCTTCGGACTATGAAACTCCTCCAGCAATAAATTATTTCCTTTTACAACACTATTTCCCCAGTAATGATAAGAGAGCCCTATAACTAGTCCGCCAATAGGCAAAAGGGCAATCATCCATAGGTGGCTTTCGCGCCAGTTGGTTGCCCAGTTCAGAGCATTTAGAAAAAATGCGGATGCAGTTCCAACAATAAGACTTATTATAGCACTAATAAAAATCCAGCGAAACAGATAGATAAAATACTGGGACTGATCTTTTAACGCAATTTTTTCTCTAATTTTCTTTTTCATTTTACATAACGTAATCAAACTTTGCAACTCAATAAAGCCACAAAGATTAAGTTTATATTTCAGTATTTCGCAAAGATAGATCCAATAAACCAGGCCTTGATAAATAAACAATATCAGATATGGAAATCAGAAATTAAAGGGGTGTATGGGAAGGGGAGTATAATACCGGTTATAAGCACAACCTACCCATTAGACCTCAGTCTTTACAGTAGGTATCATTAGCTTATTTTAAGCGGTTTAAGGCAGATACCATTGCCAAATTGCGCGCAAAGGTAGCTATAAAATTGCTTTTTCCAAAACAGTATTTTATTTTATGTAGATAATTTGAGCTTTTATCTTAGTAAATAATTAGTTATAGATAGATCCATCAGTGAGAAATTGACTCATTATTATAACCTAAAAGCTATAATAATGAGTCAATTCTCTAATGGCTATTCCCAAACTTCATCCGAAATCGAAAAACTGGGACATTCCTTAACCCTCTCCCAAGGATCAACAATTCCGTTGTAATTCTTATCCGGACTTAGATCCCGATGGCCTACAACCCTTGAGCCTGGATACTCTTTCAATAGCTTGCTTACCAGTGCGTGCAGCGCAATTTGCTGTGAGAGTGTGC
>Ga0065701_1012809_pt1 | contig 12027 bp, 9 predicted proteins | sample Biomet1_FD_59088 | JGI IMG/M metagenome (GOLD analysis project Ga0065701, IMG submission 59088) | Microbial communities from bioreactor (seeded with anoxic lake sediment) at LBNL, California, USA - Biofuel metagenome 1 version 3... | ecosystem: Engineered > Bioreactor > Anaerobic > Unclassified ...
AATAAAGGCAACACCCTTTAAAGATGAACGTTAATGATGTTTTTATTTTTCTTCNTTTTTGAATAGAAGATTTTCTCATCACTTAAAATTAAGTTTTCGGAACCAGTCTATTCCCGGCAAATAGAGCTGATGGCCAAACAACTACCGTAAATTTCCGTGAACAGCTATGGTATAGCTCCCTCCCGGCCAAATTACATCCAATTTAAAGTCCTTATTGGAAGCAACCACTATCCTGGGTTTTTCCTTGCTGTTTTTTCTTGCTTTGCATCGCAAATTAACAACGCCGTCAACACCAAAGGGATATTGATTTACGCCAAACTCATCCGTCAAATCAATTCTCCAGACCAAACGATTATGAGGGACATCGGCCTGAATGCCGAATACATATTCGAACAATACGGCAATGGGAGCCAGTCCTGTCCAGCCTATAAAATTGTCACGATTGTTTCCTTGGGCTTTTTCCGGGGCATAATTTTCAAAGAATGTTCCTGTTTGTTTAAACACTTCCACCACGTTCTGATGATGATTCATACCAATAGCATGTGCCAGACTGTCTCTTCCGATTTCGGTAAGGCCACGTAAAACCATGTAGGCAGTCGGTGCCCAAACAGCTCCACACCAATAACCACCATTAGGATCATAAAGTGGACAATCAGCGGACAGGGAGGGGACACGATGGGGACGATTGAATTTTTTCGGATCGGACAATTGGCCTACATATTCCTTCATTCGTTCAGGAGGGACGACTCCTGCCAGCAGCGACCAATAGGAACCGATGGTTTGAACGGTTGAAAGAGAACCATCACGGAATTTGTCGGTATAGAAATGCAGTTTTTCGTTCCACATCTCATTATTGACAAACCGGGTAAGTTGCTTGATCTCCATCTTCAACCCGACAACATCGCTATCGCGGTGCAAAATGGAGGCCATTTTCACTAGGGTTTTGGCAGCAAAGAGTGCTTGCATGTTGGCATCCACCCAAGACATATGGCCATTGCTCCACTGCACATCATAGCCCTCCTTCACACGAGGCTGGTTGTCCATCCCACAACCCCAGCCACTCAGAAAGTAGGAACCGTCTTTCCAGGTACGGTTTAATGCAAACCAATTATAATAGGCAAGCAATGGTGGAAAAACCCTCTTCAAACGGGTCGTGTCGTTAAAATTCATAAAGTATTCCCATTCCACCCATGGCATAATATTAGGGCCAGTACTGGAAGGGTCAACACGTTCAAAACAATCCTGACCGGTGGCACCATAAATCTCACGGCAAATAAAGCCATCCGGAACCTGCTTACGGTAGAAATTATCGAGCGTTCCCTGAAAATTGAAAGCACGAGAGCCATAGCGTCCAAACATGGTCATGAAAGAACCGTCCCACATGAAAATATTGCCATTGAAAGCAGCATCAATGTAAGGAGATACAAAATTGTTTTCGGGTGTCACCTTTTTCAAGTGGCTGAATGCAATCTCCCACGCTTTCCAATAACAGCGGATTGCGTCGGAATTTCCTGTCCAAAAAGGATGTGGAAGCTTTTCCCTGATTTGCTGGAACGAAGGAGGGGTACTGGTATCCTGAAGTGCTTTTACAAAACTGTTTTCCGCAAAATATTTATTGAAAGTATACAGTTTATACGGTTGCTGTGCTTCGACAAAAAACGCACAGCAACATAAAATAAATAAAAACAACTTTTTCATGGTTCAAGATTTTTCGATACACTCAATTCTTTAAAAACCCGGTTTGGATACAACACATTATGGTCTTTTTCTACCAGAATGGCTTGGGGCACACCGAAGGATGCTTTTAAACGAATATCTTTGGATGAAGCACCCACACGAACCTCATAGATCCCTTTATCCGCCACCCAGGCACTGATGCCGCTTCGAAACGAAGCCAACAGGCGTTCATCCAGTGTAAAAGAAAGCTGTTGACTTTCACCAGGCTTTAGCAAATTGGTTTTGGCAAAAGCTTTCAATTCTTGCTCCGGTTTTTCCATCTCAGCCTGAGGGGCACTCAAATAGAGCTGAGCAGCCTCTTTTCCGGCGACTTTACCGATGTTTTTAACCGTGAAAGTCACAGTCATCTTGTCAGAGAAATCGTTACTGCTCAACCGAAGGTCTGAGTATCGAAACTGGGTGTAAGAAAGACCATAACCAAACTCGTATGCTGTCGGAACCTTGAATGTATCGTAATAACGATAGCCAACATAGAAACCTTCTTCGTAAGGGGCGTTCACGGGATTTTCTTTTGGTTCGCCAGGAAATATTTTTGCAGAAGGGACATCGGCATATGTCAATGGAAAACTCATAGGCAATTTACCAGATGGATTGACTGTTCCCTTGAGAATATCCACCAAGGAACGTCCTCCTTCCTGCCCTGTTTGCCAGGTCAACAGGATGGCATCAGGATCATCACGCCAATCGGCCGTTGAAATTACACCACCTACGTTTAAGATAACCACAACCTTTTTCCCGACAGCATGATATGCAGCGGAGACATCCTTGATTAAGTTTTTTTCGACTGCTGTCAATGAAAAATCGACAACACTTCGATCCCAGCCTTCACCTGCATTGCGCCCAATGGTTATGACCGCAATATCAGAGCCCTTTACTTGCGATTCAATCCAACGTTTGCTCAAGGGTAATTCTGCATGAAAATCCACCAGTTGTTTTTTGTTTTCTTCTTTGGAATTGGCAAGTAAGGTATCAATGAAATGGGTGTATAGGACATCCAACGGTTTCGCTATTTGATAGCCTCCATCCGTAAAACTTTCCTTTATGGATATAGCCTTTTCGTAGTTCACTTCACCACTTCCGGTTCCTCCTGCAATAAAACGGTAGGAGGTCTTACCAAACAAGGCAACTGTTTTAACGCCTTTCAGAGGCAACGTGTTATATTCATTTTTCAATAGAACCATACATTCATCAGCAGCACAGCGCGATACCTGGGCATGAGCTTTCAAATCAGGATGACCGGAATAGGTATACCCTTTGAAACGTGGCGTTTGTTGAATAAAATTCAGAATACGAGCCACATTGCGGTCAATGATCTTCTCATCAATAGTCTTGTTTTTCAAGGCATTCAATAGTTCCTCACGTTGTGCACAACCAGGCATCAGCAAGTCGTTACCGGCATTCATTTGGGCAACTGCATCGGCTCCCCCCCACCAATCAGACATTACAATGCCTTTAAAACCCCATTCATCACGTAAGACAGTCGTAATCAGATCACGATTTTCGGAGGTGTAAAAACCGTTCAAACGGTTATAGGAGGACATGACTGTCCAGGGTTGTCCTTCTTTGACGGCAATCTCAAAGCCACGCAAATAGATTTCACGTAAGGCTCGCTGACTAACTACGGCATTGATGCTGGTTCGATTGGTTTCAATGTTGTTGGCTACAAAATGCTTGAGTGAGGTGCCCACCCCATTGGACTGCAAGCCACGAATCATAGCTGCCCCCATCTTTCCGGCAATCAACGGGTCTTCAGAATAGTATTCAAAATTGCGCCCGCAAAGAGGATTGCGATGAATGTTGATCGCAGGAGCCAGCAAAACATCCACGCCATGCTCCAGCACTTCATTGCCCATGGCTTTACCTACAGTTTCAACCAGTCCGGTGTTCCAGGTTGAAGCCAGGGCGGTCGCTGTGGGAAAAGCTGTACAATAAAAAAAATCCGGATCTCCAGGATGGACATCGATACGCAAACCTGCAGGACCATCAGACACCACTGCCGCAGTGATGCCAAGACGAGGAATGTTCCATGTCCTACCGGACGAACCGCTAATGATTACAGTCTTTTCACCCGACGGTGGATTGGCCCAATTTGCATCTCCCAGACCCATCAGCATGTATACTTTTTCTTCCTGAGTCATGGCCGCAATTACAGCCTCTACTTTGTCTTTCCCAAGTTGGGGCAGCTCCGCCTTTGTCTGAGCAAAACACAGCACAGACAATAGGCAAAGGCCAAACACAAACAGCGATTTTTTCATTGTCATAAAATTTTATACTATTTCTTTTGATAAACCCTAATATAGTCTACAGTCATTTTTTGAGGGAAAACAGAATCGTCAATTGTTGGGCCGCCCCAATTACCGCCAACAGCCACATTGAATATAAAAAACATCGGTAGGTCAAAAGGCCAGTTTTCTTTGGTTTTACGCTCTGGCGTGTACCTATAAACTGTTTTTCCGTCAACAGCAAAAGATATTTTGTCTTCAGTCCATTCCAGAGAGTATGTATGAAACGAATCAAAAAGATGCTCTATCTGAACGATGCCCGTATAAGGCGTTTCTCCGTATCCTGCCAGATTGTGTACGGAACAGTGTACATAACCGGGATGTTTCCCCACGTGTTCCATGATATCCAACTCTCCGCATGCAGGCCAACCCTTTTCAGTTATATTTTCACCAAGCATCCAGATAGCAGGCCATGTACCCAAGCCTGCAGGAATCTTGGCTCGTATTTCCATGTACCCATACTTAAATATCCGTTTTCCCTTTGTAACCATTCGGGCTGAGGTGTACTTTAGTCCAACTTTGCGTACAACGATCGACAAAAGTCCACGACGGACGTCCACATTTTTTCCATCGGTATAATACTGCTTTTCATTGTTTCCCCATCCGCCATCGCCCGTTTCAAAGCTCCAGGATGTTGTATCTATTTGAGTACCTGAAAATTCATCCGACCAGACCAGATGATAGTCCTTAGGAGGCTGAGCTTGTAAAGTGCCAACCATCAAAATTGCAAAAAACAAGGTTATTCTATATTTCATCATGTTCTATTTTCAAAGAAAAGAAAGAGGGTGCACGACTATTTGTTCACCCTCTTTCCATACATTAATTCGGTCGAATCAATAATTTTTGTTCTGAGTCAGGATACCATTTGACAAATCAATTTGAGCCTGAGGAATCGGATAGAAAACGTGTTTCGGATAGACAAATCCACTCGGGGCTAAAATCGTCTTGGCAAGTCCAGTACGTACCAGATCAAAGAAACGATCGTTTTCAAAGGCAAGTTCGAAACGGCGTTCATCCCAGATTTTTTGCAACGTAATCTCGGAAGCTTCGTAAGGTGTTTCCTTGACACGGCTTCTCACTTTGTTGATGGAGAGCTTGGCCCCATCCTTATCGGAAAGGTTAAGTCTAGCTTCTGCATCAATGAGCAGAATATCGGCGAAGCGAAGCAGACGAATATTTTGCTCAATGCCGTAAATCCAGGAAAGTTTGGTCTGATCGTTTAACGGCACATAGGATTTCATACTGTAGCGTGCCACCGGATACCCATTCTTGCCGGCGTTAGTCCCTGCCAGTTCTGTCAGTCCACCTACAAAGGTGCCATCGGTTAGCCTGTCACCACGAAAAGCTATTGAAGCGTGCAATCGGATGGCATCATCGGTACGTGCTTGCCAGTCGGTGACAAGTCCATCTGTAGGCACATCCAGCCCCCAACCATCGCCATTGTCATTGGATCCTCTTACCCAACGATACACGGCATAAGCGCAACGGTTGATATCTCCGTAATTCTTGGACGCACCGTTTTGCACTTCAAAGATAGATTCATCACAGTTCTCATTTTGCAGACGGAACATATAGAAAAAGCTGGAATCTCCTTTTGCCGTATAAAGGCTGTAAGGGCCATGTTCAATTACATCTTCTGTCACTGTTTTTACATCGGTCCAGGTTTTCCCACCAATGGCCTTTCCATCTTCCATAAAGTTTGCTCCCGAAGCCATGTACATCAGAACTTTTGCTTCCAGTGCACGGGCAGCCCAAGCAGTGACACGACCTTTGCCCGAATCGGGCCACGCTGTCTTATACATATTGGCGTATCCATATTCCAGGTCACTTAAAATAAATTTATAAACATCTTCCACAGAGGATTTCGCTATATCATAACTTCCATCACTGGGAATCCCGTCGTAAATGATGACTTCGCCAAACATGCGGACCAATTCAAAATAAGTCCAGGCTCTGATAAATTTAGCTTCACCCAGAAGTTGTTTTTTATACGTTTCATCCATAGTAATGTTTGGAATATTCGTAATGGCCTGATTGCACATGTTGATCAGGGAATAACGAGAATTCCAGAACGTATTGAAAATGGTCTGTGAGGGCGTAAACGAAAAGGCTTTAAACTGGTTAATTTCCGGTTGATCATCGGTAGAGCTGCCTTTTGCAGTATTGTCACTGGCTATTTCTTCGGGTGCAAAAGTGGTTGGTTCAATAAAAGGCCAGTCTGATAATTTTCCGTAGCAGGCATAAATGGCCGATTCAGCATCTTCCTGGGTTTGCCAGAATTCATCCTGAGGCAATGTCTTGTATGCATCAAAATCCAGATCGTTGTTGCATGAAACCAGGATAAGCGCCCCAATCAAAACAAATGTATTTACAATTTTTTTCATCATAATATCAAGATTTAGAAGACAAGGTTAACACCGAACGTATAGATGGATGAAAGCGGGTATACCCCTCTGTCAGCACCACTCATCAAAGGATCCGAAGAAGAAACTTCAGGAGAATAGCCGTTGTAGCCGAAAAGGGTCAGTGGATTCTCAGCATTTATATAAACCCTGGCCTTTTGCATCCCCAAGGCTTTGATGGAACGAACGGGCAAAGTATAACCCAGCTGGATGGTCTTTAAGCGAAAATAGCTGCCACTTTCCACATAGAAAGAATTAGGAGTGGTCGGGTTGGACATAACAGCAGACGGATAGGAGGTTGATGTTCCTTCGCCGTGCCACCTGTTGGTGTAGAAATCCAAATCGTAGTTTTCCGTTTGATAACGGAGCATCCGGTTGGCATTGAAGATTTTGTTGCCCGCAACTCCTTGGCAGAACATATTGAAATCAAGGTTTTCATATTGAAAACCAATATTAAAACCATAAATAGAACGGAGGATTCGGATTTCCTAAGTAAGTGCGGTCTGAAGCATCAATGGCCCCATCACCATTCACATCCTGAAAGATAAGGTCTCCTGGGATAGCTCCCAACAAGTGGGGCTTGGCTGAAATCTCATCGTCATTCTGGAAAACACCAACAGCCTTATACCCGAAAAATTCACCAATGGAATGGCCTTCTGCCGTACGGGTTATCGTCGGAGAGTCACTGTATGAAGCATCGTAATAGCTGGCACCGGCTGCATTGATGTGATCCATCTTATTCTTGTTGTACGTAAAGTTGGCATTGAGGGAATACGAGAATTTGTCGTTCACCTTATCTTGCCATCCTGCCCCCAGTTCGATACCGGTGTTCAGAATATCCGCATAATTTCCCCATACACCGCTAGGATCAATACCAGAGCTACCTAAGGCTGTGGTAGAGAAAATGGCATTGGTGGTCATCTTTCGGTACCAGTCCATGGATCCGGTCAAACGGTTGTTGAGTGTGGCAATACTCCAACCCAATATTGGTTTCATTGACAGTCTCCCATTTCAGGTTTGGATTATACGACTGAGTTACCGTAACAGCATGAGAAAGTGCTCCGTTACCGGAATTTTGGCTTGATCCAAATATAACAGACCGGTAATCCGAATTATCGATCCGTGGATTATAAATGTTAGATGGAATATTGTCATTTCCCAGCAACCCCCATCCAGCTCTCAATTTAAGGAAACTAATTGCAGGAACAGCTTGGAGGAAGGGTTCCTGAGAAAGGACCCAGCCCATACCAACTGATGGAAAATAGCCCCAACGGTTGTTGCTCGGAAATCTGGATGAACCATCCGCACGCATCGTAACATTCAGCAGATATTTGTGCTTATAATCGTAGTTCAGGCGACTCATATAACCAATCTGGACAGTTCTGCTACCACCATCGGAGGCCGTAACAGCATAAGAATCCGTTGATCCAAGGCTTAAAAAAAGATAGCTTTGATTTATTTCAGGCAAGTCCACCAATCCACTGGCAGATGCATTCAAATAATCAGTGGTTTGAACACGGTAGGAATAGCCCACCATAGCCTTGAAATTATGGTCATCATTTATGGTCTTTTCATAGGTCAAGGTATTGTCCCAAGAAGTGTTAAGATTGTCCGTCCTGAATTTTGACATACTGTTGGTGGTATTTTTNTGNAANGATCCNACATCGTAAATTGGTGTAAANCTGACCGACCTGTTCAGATTAGGATTGAATCCCAATGTTGTCTTNAAAGACAGAGTTCTTGAGAAGGTTTACATCCAAATAGAAATTTGCCAGTGCATTGTAGGCATTGTTCCANTGNTGGTTGTANTANAATGTNGCTGCCGGATTGGATGACTGTCCCACTGAAATGTCCAGACTGATGGGATCCACAAAAGTGCCATCGGCATTTTTGGCAGCCATAATCGGTAATCCTTTAAAAGCCTGAAGCAACAAATCGCCATTATAGGGTTTCGATGTTGCACTTGTAAAAGCAATGTTTAAACCAGTCTTGACATATTTGCTGACTTTAAAGTCATAGCTGGCCCTCATGCCCAAACGTCCATACGTATTGTCTTTAATCAAGCCGTCTTCTTTCAAGTAGTTGACGCCAACATTATAGGAGGATTTTTCGGTTCCACCTTGAATACTGACATCATCGCTATTTGTGAATGAGCTTGTAGTCACTTCCTTAACCCAGTTGGTCGAAGTGTTGAAATCGCTGTAGCTTACTTTGTTTTCAGAAGAGCCCAAATACTCCATTTTCTCGTTGTACAACGTGACATATTGTTCGCCGTTTGCTTGTTTTAGCAGATTGGAGGGAGTTTTAATACCCGCATAAGAATTAACAAAAACATTGAGTTTTCCATCTTTCGTTCCTTTTTTGGTGGACACCATGATTACACCATTGGCTGCCCTTACGCCATAAATGGCAGAAGCCGAAGCATCTTTCAAGACTGCAATATTTTCTATATCGTTTGGCCCCAGGTAATCAATGTTATCTACAATCATTCCGTCAACAACATAAAGTGGACTGGAATTGTAGATGGATCCTGTACCTCGAATACGAATGGAAGGACTGCCTCCAGGAGTGCCATCTTTGGTTATCTGAACACCAGACATTCTTCCCTGCAAGGCTGAAGCTACATTTGAAACAGAAAGATTGGCAATCTCATTGGCATTTACCATAGCGATGGAACTGGTCAGGTCTTTTTTCCTTTGAGTACCATAGCCAACAACAACCACTTCGTCCAGAGCCCGGCTGGTCTCTTTCATTCGAATGTCAATGACAGAGCTATTCTTTACAGGCACATCCTTGTTTTCAAAACCGATGTAGGAAATTTGTAATACTGAATTTTCAGGAACATCCATTTTGAATTTTCCATCCGTATCGGTTGTCGAGCCTTTACCTGTACCTTTTAGGATGACGCTGGCTCCGATAATCGAATTTCCGTCATTGTCCGTTACAGTCCCACTAACTTTCCTCGTGCCGCTTTCTGCACTTTGAAGGGGGTCTTCGTTTTTTTTGAACAACAAAATTTGTTTTTTCTTCAGCAAGAAACCGACTTCCTTTCCTTTGAATATTTGTTCCAAGACCAATTTTAAGGGCTGATCGGTCACATTCAAGGTTACTTTTTGATTGGAATCGGTTACATTGTCACTGTAGAAAAACTTGTAATCGGTCTGCTTGCTCAAATCGGCCAAGACGACTGACAAAGGTTCATTCACCGCATGCAATGTCACTTTTTTATCCTGTGCATTTGAAAGACTGACACAGCCCATCAAAACGACGACCAAAAACATCCGCTTGCAAAATGCACGTCCAACATTAGAAACGACGGCAGAATACCATAGCGAGGTGTTCATTCTAATTACTTTTGGTTTGAAAATCATAATTTTACGATTTAAGGTTAATAAATGTAGAGTATATTTCTTAAGGAGTTTGCTTTTTTTGGGCATAGTTATGGCTGTCAACAGAATTTTCCATTGATGAAACCAATCTTTTTACTTCAAAATGACTGTTTTTTTCTCTTTATGTATGGTATAATGAACCTGTGGCGTGATGAAATGGATGTTGCTCAGAATTTCTTCCAACGATTCATTTTCTATGGTTATGTTATAGGTCAGTCTGTTAAGACTTTTATTCTGTATATCAAATGTATATCCGTATTTCTGTTCCAGCCTTCCGACTACGTCTTCCAAGGTTTCTCGCTTAAGTACAACTTCGCCGTTTGTCCAGTCGCCGATTTCGTCCATATCGACGGATTTTACAAAGAATTCCCCGGACCGTTTGTTGTAGCTGAATTGATTCCCTGGTTTCAGTTCAGATATAATTTTTGAATCTTCGGAATTTTCAATAATCTGTACTTTTCCTTCTTTCAAACTTGTGTACACATACAGTTGATCGGGATAAGCATCTACATTAAATTTTGTACCCAACACTTTTACAGTGTATGCCCCTACATTCACAAAGAATGGGCGCTTCTCATTGTGAGCTGCTTCAAAATAAGCTTCTCCTTTTAGCTTTACTCTTCTACTATCTTTTTCGAAGCAACTTGGATAAATTAATTTTGAATTTTCATTGAGTTTGACTTTGGTGCCATCGTTCAGTATCAAGGTGGAACTCTCCCCTAACGAGGTTTCAACCATATTGTAACTTAGATCCTCTTTTTGGCCGACATCACGTAAAAAAAAGCCCAATCCAAAAACAAAAATTGCAACGGCTGCATAACGAACAAAAGACATCAGTCGTTTTGGACGTTTTGTCCTGGTCGCTTCTTCCATAACTGCATTGAGCTTCTGCCATTCCTGAGCAGTATCAGATCTCACTTGAAGTTCTTTCCACCTGCTTAATGTGTATGCTTCTTTGAGGCCAAAAAGAAAATCCTTATTTTCCTCGTTCTCTTGCAACCAGGAAAGCAGTTGTTTGCTTTCCTGCTCGTTTAATTCATTACGCAGGTATTTTATGAGCAATATGTTGTTGATGTCGCTGATCATTTTACTTTTNGTTATAAAAATTTACAAAGAGTGANAAGCATTACAATAGTTGGCAAAGCATAGTCCTTCATTGCCTGCCTTAGTATCTGTACTGCTTTATAAGTCTGGTTTTCAATAGTTCGTACGGAAAGTCCCAATTTCAAAGCTATTTCCGAGCTTCTCATTTCTTTCTGTTTGCTCATGATGAATATTTCACGGCATTGTTCTGGCAATTTACCTACAGCCTTTTCATACAAATCTTCGACCTCGTGCATGAACACAGACCCAAGAATATTCTTATCGGGACTGTAGTATGATATTTCCATTTCTTTTATCTTCAAGTCTGATAGCTGCGAAAAATTACTTTGTATAGCTTGCATTCTCAAGTATTTTAAGCAGTTATTATGAAAGATCCTGAATAGATAAGCCGTCACCGAATAATCTGAAATGATATTTTCCCTATGCTCCCAAAAGGTCATAAACGTTTCCTGAACCAAATCCTTTATTGCTTCTTCGTCATCCAGTATGCCCATTCCGTAAGCAAACAGACGAGGCTGATATTTCATATAGAAACCTTCGAAAGACTTAATATCTCCCCTTCGAATAGCTTTATACACATTCTTTTCCTCGTTTTTCATTTGTATCCCGTTTTCAGGTTTATTTAAAAGAGCGTTGAAACGCCCAAACTACTCATGAGAATATTTATGTTTAAAAACATGTTTCGTGATTTCCCCTCTTTTTGAAGTTTTTTACAACATGCTGGTAAATTTATTGTATTTTTTTGATACAAAGAATCATGCAGAAATTCGACCAGATTTGGAACCCGGCATAAGCAAAAGGTACAAAGAAAAAACAGATCGTTCGGTCTTTGACATAAAGGTTCAAGCATGCGGTTACGGTTCCCAGTATCAAATCATACATAGCCTCCGATTTACTCCACAACTTTTCTGCTTGATCCGGGATGTGGGCTACAGCGGCAGCTCCCACCTTCTAAAGAAAAAAAGGAAAAAACGAAGAAAAATAAAGAGAACGAGAACCAGACGAGAACCAGCAGAGAACCAGACGAAAATAAAAACAGAAAGCCCCGTCACATAGCTGTAACGGGGCTTCTATCTAAAAAGGGCGACTACCTACTCTCCCACTTGCGCAGTA
>Ga0065701_1040561_pt1 | contig 12018 bp, 9 predicted proteins | sample Biomet1_FD_59088 | JGI IMG/M metagenome (GOLD analysis project Ga0065701, IMG submission 59088) | Microbial communities from bioreactor (seeded with anoxic lake sediment) at LBNL, California, USA - Biofuel metagenome 1 version 3... | ecosystem: Engineered > Bioreactor > Anaerobic > Unclassified ...
TGCGCCGTCTGGCCGCCACCCTGCGTGGCAGCCGTCACGATGACATTTACGAGAGCCTGCGCCTCGTCATGCAGCGCCTGGGCAGCGATGAGGGCTGCCAGGAGCTTGGGCTGGCCCCGCTGGGCAGCATGCTCTTTTCCAACGATGCCATGCCCGACATTGAAGCCTGCCGCATCAGCAATGAGGCGCTGCTCTCCGCAGTGCGTCATCTGGCCACCATCAGCGGGCCAGAGGGCCTGCGTCCGGTGGACTTCAAGAACCTGGGTGCCGAGGAGTTGGGCAGCATTTACGAGTCCCTGCTGGAACTGCATCCCAACATGGACGACGGCTTCAAGCTCGAGACCGCCGCAGGCCATGAGCGCAAGACCACGGGCAGCTACTACACCCCGGAAAGCCTCATCCAGAGCCTGCTGGACACAGCCCTTGATCCGGTCCTGGCCGAGGCTCGCAAGGCCGAGAACCCCGAGCAGGCCATCCTGGACCTCAAGGTGTGCGACCCGGCCTGTGGCAGCGGTCACTTCCTGCTGGCCGCCGCCAACCGCATGGCCAAGGCCCTGGCCGCCGCCCGCACGGGCGAGGACGAGCCTGCCCCCGAAGCAGTGCGTGAGGCCAAGCGGGCCATCATCAGTCGCTGCATCTATGGGGTGGACCTGAACCCCATGGCTGTGGAGCTGTGCAAGGTGAACCTCTGGCTGGAGTCCATGGACCCTGGCAAGCCGCTGTCCTTTTTGGACAGCCACGTTCAGTGCGGCAACAGCCTCCTGGGGGCCACCCCGGCGCTGCTGCGGGCTGGCATTCCGGACGAGGCTTTCAGCCCCATAGAGGGTGACGAGAAGGAACGCTGCCAAGCAGCCAAGAAGAGTAACAAGGAACAGCGCAAGGACCATGCGGCACGGTTGAAGCGCTCGGGCCTGATGCCCTACACCGAGGAACCGTTCATCCAACTCGGCAACCTCGCCGCGTCCGTGCAAGAGTTCATGCGCATCGACGATTCCACCATCGAGGGTGTCCGTTCGCGTCAGCGCATGTGGGAGGCCCTGGCCAGCGGCAGCGGCTACCGCTTTGGCCGCATGTGGGCGGATGCTTGGTGCGCTGCTTTTGTGTGGAAGAAGATCAAGGCCCCGACTGGCGAGGCGTTCTATCCCATCACCGAGGACGTTTTCCGGCGCATCGAGAAGAATCCGTTCAGCATCCCCGACTGGATGCAGAAGGAGATTGAGCGCCTGTCCCGGCAGTACCAGTTCTTCCACTGGCACCTGGCCTTCCCGGAGGTCTTCCGCTTGCCTGAAAAGGGGCAGGCCCCGGAGAGTCAGCAGGCTGGTTGGGACGGCGGTTTTGACGTGGTTTTCGGCAATCCGCCGTGGGAGCATACGGAGCTGAAGGAGCAGGAATGGTTTGCTTCAAGGCGGCCAGATATCGCTGATACTGCGGGGGCAAAGCGTAAGAAGCTCATTGAGAATTTGGAGAGTGAAGACCCTGCGCTTTGGGCGGCCTATTGCGAGGATCTTCGTTTAGCAGACGGGGTGAGTCAACTCGTGCGGCAGACTGCCCGATATCCCTTGTGTGGGCGTGGCCGCATCAATACCTATGCTATTTTCGCTGAATTGAACCGCGAGTTGATGTCCAACAGTGGCCGTCTGGGCTGTATTGTGCCTTCCGGCATTGCCTCGGATGACACGACGAAGTTCTTCTTTCAGGAGATCGTTGGGCATCAGAGCTTGGCGTCTTTGTATGACTTTGAGAACAAGAACATTTTCCCGTCGGTGCATAGCAGCTACAAGTTCTGCCTGCTCACGTTGACCGGGACAAGTCGCCCCGCCAAGAGCGGTGCCGAGCTTGCCTTCTTCCTGCACGACGTGGCGGAGATTCGCGAAGAGGAGCGGCGGTTCAAACTGACTGCTGAGGACATCGCCCTCATTAACCCCAATACGCGCACCTGCCCCATTTTCCGTTCCAAGCGCGATGCCGAGATTACCAAGGGCATATACCGTCGCGTGCCGGTTCTGATTCGCGAGGCCACCGAGAAGGAGCCTGAGATTAATCCGTGGGCCGTAACTTTCAAGCAAGGTCTGTTCAATATGACTAGCGGGTCGGAGCACTTCCGGACCAGGCAAGAGCTTGAGCAGGCAGGCTGGAAGCTTCAGGGCAACCACTTTGTGAAGGATGGGGAGAGTTACCTGCCCTTGTACGAAGCCAAGATGGTCCATCACTACGACCACCGCTGGGCCACCTACGAGCTGGATGGCAGCACCAGGAACGTGACCCTGGAGGAGAAGCAGGACCCAAACTTCGTAATACTGCCTCGCTACTGGGTGCATGAGTGGGAGGTGGCGAAGCGGGCCAGCCGCAGCCCGGACGTGGTCATCAAGGCCCTTGTGGATGCTGAGCGCAACGACGGTGATGCTGAACGCAAGCTTGTGGTCAATGTCCTGGCCATGTGGTTGGCGGGCTACCATCTGAACCATGGCGACAAGGAACTTGGCAACAAGCTTTTGGCCGCAACACAGCCCCGCACGGCGAGCCTCATTGCCTCCACCACGGGCTGGGTGGCTGTCCAGGCCATGGAGGAAGAATACCCCCTGACGCCGGGCGAGACCGAGCAGATTAAACAGGCGCTGACGGGCGATGTCATTCAACAGGGACGGGACTTGGTCCTCAGCCGCACGCCGAAGTGGTTTATGGGCTGGCGGGATATCTGTCGCAGCACAGACGAGCGGACGGTGATCCCCGGCATTACACCGGCAGCGGCATTCGGCGATACATTTTTACTCATGTTCCCTGCGGAGAATACCCGCGAACTCTCGCCCATTTTGGCCTCGAGTTTGACGTCATTCGCCTTGGACTACGCCGCGAGGCAGAAGGTCGGTGGGACACACTTGAAGTATCATATGTTCAAGCAGATTCCTGTCCTTCCCCCGAGCCAGTTCAAGATTCCTACGCCGTGGGCTGGGCATGTACCTCTTCAGGACTGGATTCAGACCAGGGCAAGGGCGCTCTACGCATCCGATCACCAGATGTCGGAGTTGTTGAAGGTCACGTATCAGCCGCGTAGCCCTGAAGAGAGTTTTGCCATCCGCTGTGAACTCGACGCCGCGTTCTTCTACCTCTACGGCATCTCCCGCGAGGATGTGGACTACATCATGGACACCTTTCCCATCGTGAAGCGCAAGGACGAGGCGGCCTTCGGCTGCTACCGGACCAAGGATATGATCCTGGCGAAGTATGACGAGATGGCTGCGGCGAGGAACTGATCAATCTGTGACATCCTGTTAGGAGGTGTACATGGGTAGTGGGTTTAGCGAAGAAGCTGTTTACGTGAACCCCCTTGCTACGTTGAGCGCCAAATCCAAGGGCAGGCTCAAGCCGCTCCGTCCGGATGGGTATCGCACGGAGTTCCAAAGGGACATCCACCGCATCATTTACTCCCAGCCCTTCCGTAGGCTGCGCCACAAAACCCAGGTGTTCTTCCTCCCGCAGAACGACCATATCTGCACGCGCATGGAGCATGTGCTGCATGTCTCGTCCGCCTCCCGAACCGTGGCCCGGCTCCTCCAGCTCAACGAGGACCTCGCTGAGGCCATTGGCCTTGGCCACGACCTGGGCCATGCCCCCTTTGGTCACCATGGTGAGCAGGTTCTGAGCGAGATATCCAGGGAGCATGGCCTCCCGAAGTCCTTCCAACATGAAGTTCACGGCCTACGGGTGGTCGACCACCTGGCTGAACTAGACCGGGAGCTTGATCCTGGCCTCAACCTGACGTTCGAGGTCAGGGATGGTATCATCTCACATTGCGGGGAACGCTTTGACAGAGAAATTACTCCGTACAACGGTGAGAAGGTGCTGGAGGAGATCAAGGACAGGAAGTCCGCCAATAGCCCCGCGACCATGGAGGGCTGCATTGTTTGGTTCGTCGATAAAATAGCGTATGCCGGGCGTGATCTTGAAGATGCCCTCAAGGCGAAGCTGATCAATGAGGAAGACATACCTGTTGCTGTGACGCGCCGACTGGGAAAAAATAATGGTGAGATCGTCGGCAAGCTCCTAGAAAGCATGATTGACTACAGCAGAACTCACCCGGACAGAATTGGGTTACCAGAGGAGATACATGCCGTCTTAAAGGAGTTGATTGCATTTAACTATGGCAATATTTACAAATGCCCAGAGGTGGAGCGGTTCAAGAAACAGGCAACTAGGGCGATCAGGACGTTATTTGATCAGCTTGCCCGTGACCTTGAGGCGACCAAGCGGTTCACTGCGTCACCAGAGCTGCTCCCTGATGTAGCTGTCTACGGTGTTTTTAAAAAGTTCATCGCGTTCATCGGATACGCTGAAGCTGTCCCTACGGCCCAGATCGTGTTGGATTTCATCTCTGGGATGACCGACAACTTCGTCGTTTCGTGCCTTGATCAGATTTATGTTCCGAAGAATATCACCTGATACAGCCTGCCAAATGGCTTGGGAGGTGGAACATGTCGAAGATGAAGTACGATCGGAGCAGAGTAGAGTTTGAGCGGAATCCAAAAGAAGAATTCACTGATATTGTTCGTGATATTCTTTTTTATGGGGCTGGCAGCAAGCGTGGCGGCCACGCCATCTATACAGATTTTATGACAGCGCATGACTATAAATGCGATCGATGTGGTCGTCAGTTCGTCTACAAAGATGATCTGCGTAAGCACTATTTGAATATTCTATGCGCACATGTTTGCGAATTGTGTGGTGCGCAAATGATGAAATGGTACAGAGATAAGATTGCAATATGCACCCTGTGCGGAAAACAATACGATATCGCATCGATCAATCGTTTAACTGTTTGTCATTACTTAAGTCCGTGTGTGAACGTCAGGTGAGATGGAAGGACATCATCCGCCCTGATGGTTATCAATAAGGAGATTACATGCCCCCTTGTTATTCCGTCAACAGCCACCCTGTTGAAACCATCCTGTCCTGGGTCAAGGCCGGGGAGATTGCCATCCCCGAGATTCAGCGGCCCTTCGTGTGGGATGCCACCAACGTCCGTGACCTGCTGGACTCTCTGTTTCAGGGCTACCCCGTGGGCTATCTCATTGCGTGGCGTAACCCCAGCGTACGGCTGCGGGACGGCTCTCTGAGCGAGGGTAAGAAGGTCCTTATCGACGGACAGCAGCGCGTCACGGCCCTGATGGCCGCAGTGCTGGGGTATCAGGTCCTCACCAAGGACTACAGGCTCACCCGCATCCGCATCGCCTTCAACCCGCTGAGCCGAAAGTTTGAAGTTTTGAACCCGGCCATTGAGAAGGATGTGACGTGGATTCCGGACATCTCCGAGGCCATGAAGAATGTGGCGAATCCCCTCGGAGTGTTCAAAACATACCGCAAGTTGAATCCTACTGTAGACGAGGATCTGGTAATGGAGTCCATTACTGAATTGCTTAACATCCGGAACAACCAGATCGGCTTTGTTGAGTTGGCGCACGATCTGGACATCGAGACCGTGACGGATATCTTCATCCGCATCAACTCCAAGGGCGTGGTGCTGAACCAGTCGGACTTCGCCATGTCCAAGATTGCCGCCAGCGAGAGCCACGGCGGGCCGATGCTGCGTAAGGCCATCGACTACTTCTGCCACATGGCTGTGGCGCCAGAGTTCTATGGTCAAATCGCTGAGCGCGACCCTGAGTTCGCGGCCACGGACTGGTTCAAGAAGATGGCTTGGCTCAAGGACGAGAACGATGATCTCTACGACCCGTCCTACACGGACATGCTCCGCGTGGCCTGCATCGCGGCCTTTGAGCGCGGCAAGCTGTCGGACCTTGTGAGCCTGCTCTCGGGCAGGAACTTCGAGACCCGCCAGTATGAGGACGAGATCGCCGCTGAGTCGTTTGTGCGTCTGGGCGAGGGCATCATGGACTTCATCAAGGAAACGCACTTCCAGCGCTTCCTCATGATCATCCGCTCCGCCGGATTCATCGCCCCTGGCCTCATCCGGTCTCAGAACGCCTTGAACTTCGCGTACGCGTTGTATCTGAAGCTCCGCCGGGACAAGTATGATCCGGCAGTCATCGAACGCACGGTGAGGCGCTGGTTCGTCCTCTCGCTGCTTACCGCACGCTATTCCGGTTCTTTCGAGAGTCAGTTCGACTCGGACATCAAACGCGCCAAGGAAGGGGACTTCAGCGAGTTCTTGGCCCAGACGGAGCAGGCCGTGCTGTCTGAGTCGTTCTGGAGCTTTGGTTTGGTGCAGGAGTTGGAGAAGGCCAGTACGAACAGTCCATACCTGAACCTGTTCTGGGCCGCTCAGGTGAAGCTGGAGGATCGTGGGTTCCTTTCGAGAGACATCACCGTGGGACAGCTCATCGCCCACCAGGGCGACATCCACCACATCTTCCCCCGTGACTACCTCAAGAAGTTTGGCATGAAGCAGGGTGCCTACAACCAGATCGCAAACTTCGTGTTCACCCAGTCCGAGATCAACATCCGGATCGGCAACAAGCCCCCCAATGTCTACTTCACCGAGGCGCTGGAGCAGTGCGCGGATGGGCTGCTCAAGCTGGGAGGCATTGATGACCGAGCGGAGCTGGAGAATAACCTGATCCAGAACTGCATTCCTGACGCATCACTCGATCTGGAGCAGGAGGATTATGCGGAGTTCCTCAAGGCGAGGCGAGAGCTGATGGCTCAGAAGATCAAGGCGTACTACGGCACGTTGTGATGGGTTGGTATGTAGATTGCGAGCGTAGAGGCCGCGTACTGTTTAGGAGATGGATACTGGGAGAGGGTAATGGATTATTTTGAAGGAGTTGTGGCAACGTTGTTGGAATTTGAAGGCTATTGGGTAAATAGATCATTTAAGGTTGAGCTAACAGTAGAGGACAAAAGAAAGATCGGCTTGCCTAGCATGCCTCGCGTTGAGTTGGATCTTCTCGCATATTGTGCTGCAAAAAATGAGATTGTAGTGTTTGAAGTGAAGTCGTATCTGGATTCTCCTGGAGTTAAAGTTCATGATATATCTGAAAAGCACGATATTCCAAAAGGCAGATACAAGTTGTTTACATCTGAAAGGTATCGTGAAGTAGTCTTCGGGCGTTTGCGCCAAGACCTTATGCTTCGTGGTATGTCTGATTCTAAGACGATTGTCACACTTGGGCTTGCTGCCGGGAAAGTATATCAAGGGAAAAGTAAAGATGTAAGAATGGTTCTGAAAAATAGTGGGTGGAGGTTTATTTCCCCAGAGGAAATAAAGTTATGTGTGATGGCTTTTGCGGACCAGGGGTATGAGAATGATCCAACCGTGATTGCCGCAAAAATCCTTACTCGAGATATGCAGAAATAGTCGTCTTCACCTCATCGCCATGACAGTGGCTGGGGCTTCAGCTTGCTATTCAACTGCTTTCGCTGTGAAATGTCATCAATTACGCTATCTTATATTCACAAAAGTGCTTCACGCGCAACGTGGGGGTGTTCAGAATTCTCTTGCAGTTGCCGCAGGTCACCTCTTTTTCGATCAGCCCAGTGGCAACCTGAGTGAACTCTACGTCTGGCACGAGCAACTTGTGCGCACCGCAGTAAGTCAGGCGTTCACCATTCAGGGTGAAGACTACGTGCCTTGCTCCATCCGGGTGACCAGGGCGGCCCCAGTATCCGATCTCGTACATGTGAATCTCCTGCGTCTAGGTCGTAGGGCTATTGGCGGTGTCCAAATTGGACGTTGACCCGCTTGCGCCAGTTGTTCACGGTCTGTGGTGATACTCCGACGATACGGGCAATCTCGCGGTCTGACAGCAGGGACCGCTCGGGGCACTTGAGGTACTCCAGAACAGCGTCCCTCTTCTTTGCGTTGGTGAAGGGAGCTTGCCGTCCACTTTGGACGCCGTTGGACAGGAAGCCAACGTCGTTGCGGAACTGCTTGATAAACCTGTCTTGATCCTCGTTCTCAACGTAAAAGCCTTGATTGCACAGCTCTTCGAACCTGTCGAGCCGCGTCAGGATGTCTTCCAATGTCTTGGCTGGCAATGAGAACAGCAGTTCTTCCAAAACCGCGAGCCGCGCACTCACTGGTAGGGGATGGAATTCAAGGTCTGGTTCAATTGTGCGTCGTTCATGCCATCGCCGGTTCCAGTATTGCCACTCATCCCATGCTCCGACGACAGTTGTCGGCAAGGGGTAAGCTTTGGACACCGCCTGACGGACAGAATCTGGAAGGTCTTCGTTCTTCGACACTGGCCCCCATCCGTCCAAGTTGGACATGTAGCCGTCCTCGTCCACTTCTGCCAAATGAGCGCAGGCTTTCTCCAGCAGGGCCTCCTTGCCGCAGGGGGCCATGACGGCATCCTCTGAGCCGTAGCGCTCGATAAGATCAGCTTGCTCCTTAAGCCGCGCTTCTTCCCGCTGATGGGCTTCCTCGGCAGCTCGAGCTTTGTATCCGGGTTCGTGCTTCTCCATGTAGTCGGCAAAGCCCGCGAAGGGGTTATGCACCGTCGTGGCTGGTTCAGGAGGCGATGAAGCGAGCGTGGAAATGGTGTCCACGGCTTCATCGAACGTCATGCCCGCTGCACAGGCAATAGCCTCAGCTCTGTCCCTCGCGGCTTCTCGTTCGCCGTCGTAGGTAGTCGAGTTCATCAGGCTGTAGATTTTGGCGAATTTCTTTGTGTCTAGCTTCTCCGGCTCCATGGAATCTCCAGAAATGTGTTGCAGCTTAGGTAGATGCTGGTTTGGGCTACTCTGTGCGGTCCAGCCCGGAGTGGGGGGTATAGGTTATGAGCGCACGAGCTGCAAGTGCCTTTGGTGTTTAAGCTTAATGCCTACCGAAGTGGTTCTTCTGGACATAGGTGCCCTCTTTCATCTATCGGACTCACCCGGCTGACCGGTGGCGGGGTGGCTATTTTGTGTGCGAGGAGAAGACGTTGCAGGAACAGCACGAGAACCTGACTGAGGCTGCCGATGAGGCCGAACAGCTCCGGGACCGGCGCTTCAACCCCTGGCGGATGCCCAGGACGGAGAAGGCGCAGGAGGCCATTCGGGACATTGTCCACCAACTTCAGAGCTACGAGCGGCTTCATCAGCTCCGCAAGCGTAAGCGCCGTCCAGCGGACCAGGATGCCTTTGTGGCCACAGTGTCGGCCATCGCCTCGGACCTCATGTACAACCAGCTCCTGGGGCATGGGTATGGGGTCTACATCACCCGGTCCAATCGCTACCTGGGGCGCAAGAGCCGCTACCGACCCCTCGCCTACGGCAAGACCCTCCCGACCATCCTGGACCTCATGACGACCCCAGAGATGGCGTTCGTTGACCAGAGCATCGGGCACGAGGGCTACTTCGGCCCGGCCAAGGAGACGACCATCCATGCAGGCAAGCGGCTCATCACGCGGGTGCTGGAAGCCGGGCTTGAGCTTGAGGGCTTCAGCGTCTCCCCCGGCCAGGAGGTGATCCAGCTCAAGCGCGTAAAGAAGGGCGGCTGGGACGGCGGCGGGCTGGAGGAGTACGAGGATACCCCGGAGACCATCCTGTTCCGTGAGCAGGTCCAAACCATCAACGCCTGGCTGGAATTAGCAGAGATCGACTTCGACGAGGCCTACTGTTCAGAAGGCAAGCCAGTGGACACCCTGGACCGCAGGCTGCGACGGGTCTTCACCCAAGAACGTTTCGACAGCGGAGGCCGCCTGTTCGGCGGGTTCTGGCAACCCCTGGGCAAGAAGATGCGCTTGAAGGGTGTGGTGATCAATGGAGAGGACGTGGTGGAGTTGGACTACGGCCAGATGAATCCACGCATCCTTTACGGCCTCTGTGGAGCACAGCCGCCTGAGGGTGATGCTTACGCCATCCCCGGCTTCCATCACCACCGGAGCGGGGTGAAGAAAATCATGAACGCCATGCTCTTTGCCACCCAACGGCTATCCAGGATGCCCAAGGGAGTCGGCAAGGTCTTCAAGAAAAGACAAGGTGTAGAAGAGGTCATGACCGCTATCGAGGCTACCCACCCGGCTATTAAAGGCTGCTTCTTTAGCGGGATCGGCCATGAGGCTCAGTTCATCGAGAGCCAGGTGCTGGTGGATGTGCTTCTCAACCTCCGTGAACTGGGTATCCATGCTCTTCCTGTCCATGACTCCGTGATCGTGGGGAGGTCGAACCAGGATAAGGTCAGGGAGGTCATGCTCTCCTGCTTCCTCAAGGGAACAGGTGTCCCAGGTGTCGTTGGGGAGGTGGTGGTATGATCAGGACCATGTACAACTACAGGTACCTGGGGAGATCACCACTCTCCTTCAGTGGGACTCGTAAGCCATGACCGACTGGAACCAGCGCCAAAAGCGCAAGCTGGACGTGACGGCCCGTGCGGGCCTCCCCAACCACATGTACGGCTACTGCCGGGTCATCGGATGCGGCAAGCCAGCCAGGGCTGGAACTGCGGACGGTCTGGACGAGCGGTACTGCCGCGCCCATGCCGACCACAACCAGCGGCATGGCAGTCCGCTCAAAGGGTCGTACACGGCCAAGGAACTGAATCCCTACCGCAGGGCGGCTCTGGCCTGGATCGTGGCTCACGAGGACAGCCGGTGGGTGCAGAACGCCATCCAGCGGGTCCAGGGCCTCTACCAGCAGGCCGGGCCATATGTGGAGGCCTTCCGCCTGCGTGGCCTGTCTCCTCAGAAGCGGGCCAAGGCGGCTCTGGCCCGGCTCAGGAAGCACGGCATCGCCCCCCGGCTGATTGTGGCGGCATGCCTGGCCGTGGAGATGCTGATCCAGGACGATCCTCAGCCCGTTCAGGGGGCCGAGTTCAAGCGTGTGCAGGCGGCAAAGGTCGTCCACCGCATGGCCTCGGGATCGCATCGGCGCTGGGTGCGAGAGGTCCCATCACCCATCTGGCCGAGCCAAAAACAGGCCCAGGTCCAAGAGCTTCATGTCTACCCACGCAGCCGGGGGCGCGTCCTCCGGCATCTTGGGCAGGAACTGGAGTCTGCGGTGGAGCTGTTGGTTGATCACCACCTCGCGGACATCCACACCTTCAAGCGTGAGCAGGACGCGGCAGGGACCTCAGGTTCTCGGGCTTATCCCAGGAATTGGGTGTCCAGGCGCAGGCAGAAGGATGACGAAAAGACTTGAAACTGTTCCAGTGAGGCGTTACATTCAGCCCCAGGAACAGTGACGATATCTAGCTGAAAGGAAAAGGATTCCTTGTTTCCAGACGAGAATCCCTCCCTCTCCGCCAGAAATTCAAGGGGTTGTGGTTTACGCCGCAACCCCTTTTTTGCGCCTACTCTTAGGGCGGCACGGCAATGTGTACCCCGCGCCTGTGCCCTTTGCGGTAAAGCGTTAGCGATCCGGCGCGCACTCGGCACTGATCGGCGCGCAATTCGGCACAACTCGCTAGCGCGGTGGCGCGACATTTACTTTTGTACAGCCCCGCCATGCAACGCCTCCGCGCACATCATGCACAGGCTCACTCCAGGCAGTGCAGCCGGACGCTTCGCCGGGATCTCCGCGCCGCGCTCATCCCAGCATGCTTCTTCACCCCTTCCCACCGCGCGTGAACCCAGCCAGGTCTCCATTCTCCGGTGCGGTACGTGTCGTCGGCGCCATCAGGGCCGGGGGGGGCAGAGCAGAAGCCGAACCTGTAAAAAACCTTGCGTTTCCCTCGGCCCAAGGCCGCAGCCCGCATGCCCCCCGCCTTGACTCACGCTGCTGGGTGGGGCACGTTCTTGCCATGACAGGACAAGGAAAAGGGGGGATCGCTGTGTTGACCTTCAAAAAGATTCTCGTGCCCATCGACGATTCCGAACACTCCAAGAACGCCTTTCGCTACGCCATGGGGCTGGCCCAGACGCAGGGCGCGCACGTGGCCCTGCTGCACTGCTACGGCCGCATCCCCATGCTCATCGGCGGCGAAGCGCGCGAGAACCTTGTTCATGAATATGTTCGGGAATCGGAGAAGCTGCTCAACCCCTACGCGAAGAAACTGCGTGAGATCGACTGCGAGCCCGCGCTCATCATCAAGGAAGGCCGTCCCGGCGATGTCATCGTGGGCGAAGCCAATGGCGGCGG
>Ga0065701_1040564_pt1 | contig 11973 bp, 10 predicted proteins | sample Biomet1_FD_59088 | JGI IMG/M metagenome (GOLD analysis project Ga0065701, IMG submission 59088) | Microbial communities from bioreactor (seeded with anoxic lake sediment) at LBNL, California, USA - Biofuel metagenome 1 version 3... | ecosystem: Engineered > Bioreactor > Anaerobic > Unclassified ...
CTCGCCGCGGGTGACTTACTGACTAAGATTTGACTAAGCTTTTTCACCGATTCTAACATTTTTAGAACATTTGTTTGCATCAAAATATGCCTTACTCTAAACGAACACACATGGATACAAACACAAAAAGTCCTGAGATCAATACTCTCAGGACTTTTATTTGGCAGGTCAGTATCATAGAGTACCCTCCAGCAGAATTTTTCCAACCTGTGCTTTGGCATTATTAACTATGTTTTCTGCATCAGTCTCTAATTCTTTAGTTTGCATCCGCATTTTTGATGCTTCACCAGCGATTCTTTTTTGCATACCTTTATCCGGAAGAATAATCGTCTGCCAAAATATTCACCCATTATTAAGTTCCGAATTCCATTGGTTTGGGTTTGCATAACCTCAGTTACTTTTATGTTGTGCATTAACCTTAAGTATTCAAAAACATAACGAGGATCTGCTATAGCTTCGTTAACAATAATTAATGGATAAAATTACTGCAGGCAAGGGATCTGTTTTCAATCATGTCTTTCTCAATAAATGCAACACGCCCAACAGGCTGAGCATCGCTTCCACCAGATTTTTCAATCAAAATGTCATTTGAAGATAAAGCAATTTTTTCATAGACATGTGGTTTGTATTTTCGGTATTTAGTACGACTGTTATCAAGGCCCAAATTGTACTTGTTATCAAACTCCGTAGCTCTTATTGTGAGACAAGATGTTAAATCTTCATCTATTTCTGTTTCACCCAAGCTATAATTACTACATTTTATAATTTTTTTTAAATCTCGATACTCTTTTTTGTAATAGTTTGGATTAACTCTTCCAACTATCTCACCCCAATTTATTATAAAGACCTTATTTTCACCAAAATTGGGGCTTAGATAAAAAACGATCTTTCCCTTTCTCAATTGCATCAATAAACTTTGAAAGCTCTTTTGAGATACCTTCAAGCTCATTCTTACCAGTTTCCTTGCCGGCTGCATCGCACCCAATATCTTCTGCAATTGCCATAAAGGTTGGGTAATTATCCAACTCCTTTTGTATTTTTCATCGTAATTTTTTGATAAAATCTCGCGGATCTTTTCAATCTTCTCATCAAAATCATCGCTGATTTGCTGACGTTTTTCTTCCAATTCTTTAAGATTGTCGGCGCCATCTTTTTGGGTTGCCCGTATTAGTTTTGCATATTGAGAAAGCTCTTTTTTCTTATTTTTATCAAACTGTAAAGCTTTGTACCTTCTTGGGATTCATTGAGCAAGGAAGACTGAATTTTTGTTTTTAAGTTCTGTTGGTTTAGTTTATCGGTTTTACTGTATTTTTTCAAAAACATTACCGAGCTTTACGCCTGCTCCATTTGCCATAAATGCAGTTTGAGGCATGGAGACAACAGCCACTATACGGAATGTTTCTCCAATATAGTCGCGCACATACTGCATGCTACTGTTTGTCAGAATGCCGTCTGGTACAACAATTGCAAGGTATCGTCATCACACAGATACCTTTCTGCCTGTTCAATAAATAAAACTTCACTACTTTGACTTGGGCGTTTGGCAGCTTTGCTTGCTGGATTCAACCAATCTACATCTTTTATGGCAAGGGGAAAATTGTGTAAATAAGCCTTTTCTGTCTGCTTAATAACAGATCCAAAAGAAGGATTAGTTATTATAAAATCAAATGTACCTTCTTGAAACCCATGATTGTCAGTTCTTTTCCTTAAATCTTCTGGGGGTATAAGACCATCTGCACTTACAACATTTGTATGACCGTCATCATGAATAATCATATTCGTTTTAGCAGTTCTTGCTATCTGCTCATTAATTTCAATACCAAATAAGTTATTCCTTGCAAAATCATGCCAAAACGGTTTCCATCGATCATTTTGGCGTACATCTATCTTATAATCAGGATATTTTGTGGTTGCTTCCTGACGCACTTTGTAGAGAGCGTGAAGTAAAGAACCACCACTGCCACAGGATGTTGTAAATTGGCAAGCTGTCTATAATGAAGCTGACTATCTTTCTTGGCGTAAAGTACTGTCCAAAGTCAACACAGAAAAACGAACCCATAAATGCTTTAAAAGCGCGACCTTTGCTATCGAGAAATGGCCTCCGGGAATTTTATCGGTAATTGGAATAAACCTAATGCGTAGTCTGTAAACGTTTCAGTTTCCACGCTACTCATATTGTTGTCTTAGCGATTAAATCATCCAGTATTGCTTTTTCATCCTCGAGGCTTTTGTCAGTAGCACTGAGCATGGCGGTCAAACGGCTTATGACCTGCTCAATCTGGTTTTTGGTATTCTGAACCTGAGTTTGGGATTGCTTGATTTTATCCAATACCGCCCAATCTGCAAATAATCCATCAAAAAAATAGTCTGCAAAGCACAAAAAGCCGTCAATGCTAACCTGCATATCCGCGTGAATCGTCACATCGGTCAGCTCTGTTTTAAAACGGCGTAACTGTACCTGCAAATACTCGACCTTTTGCTGTGCTTCGTCTAAATGGCTGTGCTTTGCCATATCCGATAACAACCCGCCGCCCAGCAAGTCCCATGTGCCCCAGCCTTCAGCACTGTCCAGGCTGGACAGAATACTATCAGTGGTTTCAAGCGCTGCCTGACCGGCCCCAAGTGCTTCTTGGATTTCTTTAACCTGCCCTTCCAGATAGGAGATTCGTTCCTCGGTTCGAATTATTCCCTCAGCTTCCTGCGTACCGAGCGATTTAATGGCTTCCAGCTTATCCTTCAGTGCCTGCTCATATTTCTGTTCACATTCGCGTAGTTGGCCCAGCTCTGCCTCGTAGCGTTTGATATCTTCCTCTACTGAAGAAAGATCACGTGCAGCAACATCATACTTAACGCTGGCAGCATAGGCCTCTTCGTGCTCTTTATCCAACTTCTCATCCATCTTGCCAATGACTCCATAGAAGAAGGCGGTTAGACTATGGCTTTCCAGACGGTCAACGTCAGCTTGCTCGTCCAGCCTATCTTTTCTAAGCGCATCAGCTTTGGCGCGCAGAGTCTGGCATTGCGTGTATAATTCTTTTAGCTTAGCTTCTTTGTGCTTTTTCTGTTCAACTTGCAGATGAAGAAACTGTATTTTTTCATCATAATACGTCACTGGAATCTCCTTTCGATTCTGTGCTGATAATTCGCTTGAATAGCCATACTAGGTTAAATTTTTCATGTTAAAAGTGTTTAAGATAAGCATGCTTGCACATTCACCATCTAAACATTAAGCGAAGCTTGCAGATAAAGAATGCTCAATTATTTGCGTTTTGAATAATGCTTTTATAATGTTTTAATATCCATTAAATCATCAATCCACTCTTCCGTATACCCGCAGGAGGTACACAGATATCATGTTACAGTTACTGAACTGAGAACTGTATGCCCAACTGGAATATTGTTTCCAGAACCATATGCACCAATTTTACCATTCTAATTATTTCGTTGGATTGATATTTTGGACATATATTCGTATTTTTCATTATTATTAATTCCTTATGATATTTATTGGGTACATCATAAACATTACACGAAGCACGCATTGCATTTAAGACAGGTGAGAGAACCATCCTTATTCTGAATTAGTTTTGCCAGATGTTTTGAGCCTGCACCAGAACCACTGCCGAAATCTAATATGTTTTCGTTTCCGCTGAGTCCTAATGTTTTGATATAGTTTGTATAAATAAACCCAAACAAATGATTGTTGCCCAAGCTATCAATTACTTTATATAAAAATGATGGAGATTCCCATTCAACGTCATTACCCACCACACCTTTTTAATAAAACTTCATGCATTCCTATTTGAAAATTGAATTGCTATTAATAATTGGATCTTGCTTTCTTCGCACAGTGTAAACATTACTCGAAGTTCACCGTCAAGCTGCCGAGTTTGCTTATATTTGGTAGCTAATCAAACCTTTTCATAGAAAAGTTTGGTTTTCTTTTTTTTTAATACCCGAATGGCGAAAAACAGCTTTAAAAACAGGCGAGCGAAAATCTGCTATTCTGGCAGCTTTGGGACAAGCCTTTACGCAAGCATAGCAGCGAAGGCATTCCTGCTCACTTATTTCCAAAGTTTTTCGGTCTATTGCTCCCACCGGGCATTTTCGGGCACATGCTCCGCATGTAGTGCATACACTTTTTATGACGCGAGGCTGTCTGATTAGGAAACGCGTACTTGCATCCGGAAACTCTGTAATGAACTTGGGTAAGGCACTCTTCGGAAGATCAACCGGGGGAAAGTTTCCTGTATCCATTTTCTTTTGGATATTCTCACCGAAAATTATCGCTTGCTTTAAATCATCCTGATCTGGTCTGCCATAAGCTATCGGAGCGGCTTTTGTTGCATAGGTGTGCTTACCTATAAATGCCCCAGCCGCAATTAGTCTAAAATTACTATTATCTGCAAGATCTTTAAACTGCTCAAGGCTGATCATAAAATCCCATATTGCCATAAACAGCGACAGCCACAAATGGACTTCCATTCCCTTTGATCTGTTTATAAAACTCATATAGAAAATAAGGAATTCTTTCCCCATAAACCGGTGTTGCCATGATAGTCAAATCACAACTATTATGCTATCTTTCCGGCCTTTAGGCAGTGTAACATTCGTAAAATGCACGTCACCATGCGAGCCTTGAGAGATCGCCTCTACAAGTGTTTTTGTTGTACCGGTAGCAGAAAAATAAATAATTTCCGTTTTCATAATCTATAAATTCACTTTCTAGATATTGCACAAGATTTTCTAGGGCTTTCACAGTATATAAATTATTACATCTTACGATCTACGCACAGTGTAAACATAATGGGCAGTTCATAATCCTAGGAAAGTTATACTCCAATAGGGATAAACTGAAGTTCATACTAACTGCTCTTCATCGATTTGGGCCGAAGGCTATGCTTTTCAAGATGGTATACAGTCGGTTTACTCCGGTTTCGATTGAATTAAGAATCCGTATTACCATATCCAAAAATCAATGAACTCTCGTGTTGAGAACTTGAGCCAGCAGGCAACCAATGCTTGCTGGCGGCACTTATTTGAATCCCTCGATCATCTATCTCCTGTAGTAGTTTCTCATCAAACCTAATATTCTTAAACCTTGCGATCAGGTGCATGCCCGCTTCCGCTCCGGAGATACTCACCATATCCCCAAATGACTCCTTCAAACATCGAATTAGAAAGTTCCTTCTCGCGCAGTAAAGTTTGCGCATTTTTCGTATATGCAGGTCAAATTGCCCCGACTCAATCAATCTGGCCATAGTTAACTGATCGAGGATAGGGGAGTGCAGATCGGCGACAAACTTCGCTCCTTCTAGGTTCCTGCAAAGGGAATCCGGCAATATCATATATCACCAAGCGACACAGCAAGCTAAACGCTTGAGCCGCTCTGTTGGTAATCAGTATATTTTTCCGGAATCGTATAGACGCCCCGAACTCGATTCAGATAAAGAGAAAGATGATATCTTAATTCATACTCCCCAAATGGATTTTGGTAATCCAACTGCGTGGGCTTTACCGTTGTGATAATCTTCCGGTAAGCCTGCGCCCATTTTTTTGTGGGGATCGAATTTAAGTCGGGGATTCCCGTGCGGAAAGAGATTATATCTGGGATCTGCTTTTTGTGGTCTTCTCGCTTCCTTACCGCAGGGGTCTCTGCCGGCTTTTCCAGCCTGACTGCTTCGCAGACATATGTACCTTAACCGCTCTTGGACTGCCTACGGCTTAGACCGTATCGCTGCCAGACTGGAAGACACCAGCCGCACGGTGATAGCGGTAGCTTTGCTATGCAGGAATCTGTGCAAAAGGCTGCGGAGCCTTTTGCGCGTATTTTTCAGCCGCCTATTTTTACTGCATATGAGCGAAGATCGTTGCCTCATAACAATCGCCTGATCCGTAGTACATAATTCTCAGCGCGGTTGCGGAGCAAACCATAGAACAATAAACGCCCCAGAGCCACTTCTCGGAGCCGTAAACAGAATGGGTAGTTGAGACATGGCTTTCCATAGCTTTTTCTCTTGTGAATTTGTTAGTCATCCATAGAACTATTATTGTTCGGACTACTTAAAATTTTGGCTTCGTCAGATTCTCTTTCCAGACGCCAGAGAGTTGTGCGGCTGATGCCTATGAGTTCTGCCAATTGTTCTTTTGTATATCCCAGAGCTTTTGTAAGCTCATTGAGCATGGCGGGGTTAATTTGTTTGGCCCCTTTCTTGTATTTATAACGATACATGATGTCATCTAAAAGCCGGTCGCTGCCGATGCACTCACGCAGGGTACGCGTGATGTTTGCGTCTCCTCCGCCTGCGGAGAACAAAACAGAAAAACGAGCACAGACGTTGTGCAACTCCCGGATATTTCCGGGCCAGGAATAGCTTTTGAGCAAGGACAGGCTCTGACCTTCAATTTTGGGTTCTATGGCTTCTCCACCCGGAGTTTGCCGGAGGAAGGAACGGAACAGCAGGATTACATCATTTCCTCGTACGCGCAGCGGCGGTAGTTCCAGTTCCAGCTCATTAAGCCGGAAGAGCAGGTCGCGGCGAAAACCGTCGGCAATCATATCCTTATAATATTTGTTGGTAGCTGAAATGACGCGCACGTCCACTGGGATAATTTTATCATCTCCCACTCTCATGATTTCGCGTTCCTGCAAAACGCGAAGCAGCTTTACCTGCAATGCGGGAGATACGCTGCCGATTTCATCCAGAAAAATAGTGCCGCGATTGGCCAATTCAAATAGACCGCGCCGCCCACCCTTGGCGCTTCCAGTAAATGCACCCTCCTTGTAACCAAACAGCTCACTTTCCAGCAGATTGTCTGGTAATGCGGCACAGTTGATTGCGACGAAACTTTGATCCGAGCGGTCTGACGTATTGCAAATGCTCTGTGCCAGCAATTCTTTGCCGGTGCCGGTTTCTCCGTAAATCAATATGTTGTAGTTTGTCTTGGCGTAGATCTTTGCGTGGGAAACGGTGTCGCTGAGCGCTTTACAGCTGCCCACGATGTCTGAAAAACAATACTTCGAGACAAAGCCGCTTTTGGCGAGCGAGGCACGCTGCTTAATCAGGTAGGACATTTCGGATTTACGGAAGTCGGACAGATCAGTAATCAGCGCCGTCGCCGCGGCTTCCAGTTCCGTGCTCTCTTTCATAAGAATTTTACGCAAATGAAGCTGTCGGTTCCGATAAAGGACAACCACATCCTCCACCCGCGTTTTTTGGCGGAATGTGCTCTCCAGATCCAGTTCCGGGAAAAGCCTTGCCGCAGACTGCCCCTGGGCTACGCCGGCAGAAACGCCGAGGTATTTTTCTGCGCTCGGATTGTAGTTTGTAATGATGCCCGTATGATCAATGCTGATAATACCGTTGGGGGATTCCCCAATCACCGCCGCATAATACATCATTTTTTCTTTTTCGCGGCGCAGGTGCTCTGCCAAGACCTTTGCATCTTCCAGAGCTTTTTCAATCACCGCTATGCCCGGATAGATCAGGACTCCCATCAGTCCCAGATGCTCTGTGGTTTCACAGGCATAGCCGCCCCCCAAAATAACGGAACAGCCGCTTTCGGCGATGCGGCTTGCCAGATTGCTGTTGGAATCATATACTATATTTTTAACGGTCACTCCGGTCAGAGCTTCAATTTCCGAAAAGGCGTAGGGGAGCTTTTCCTGGTAGGTGACAATTCCAATTCTGCAGTGCTGCTGTTTTTGAGATACCTCAAGAATGTGACGCAAATAGTCCTGATAGTCCACTTTGATTGCGACGCATGGGACGTTGAACAGCTGTCTAGCGGTCTTGAGGTTGGAGCTTCCTGCAATAAAAATCTCTGTTTTTTCCTGAACGCCGGCAATTAAATCAGGCGTCAGTATGCTCAGGCGGGTGGACAGGCAGGTGATTTCAAGTTCCGGGTCGTTGATTTTCCGGATTGCCTCCTTGGCTAAAATATCAAGACCGCCGTATGTCAGGCAGCAAATGCGGTATTTGTTCATAGAGAGCCCTCTTTTCTTCGGCCGAAAGCCATGAATATGACAACCATTATAATACAGTTGCAAAGATCGTCAACTAAAACAAACGAAAAGAAAAAAGGCAACTAGATGTTTTGAAAAGTGTTCGCTGTCATAATTTGAAGAAGCGCTTTTTGTGTGATTAGTACATAGCTTAAAGGAACGCAGGCTTTAACTGTCCAAAATTTGACCTGCATATGTATAAATCTCAAATAGCATTCGGTAAAAACCACAATAATTTTAGTATAGCGACAGATATTTTTTAAATGGCAATGTAAATGTTTCACATACTGAAATATTTAATAAAATGAAACAAGACTTGCGGAGTCGGAGTGTTTTAAAAGCTAAGTTCTAGAAAAGGACAAACTGACAATCAATGGATTAAGCCTAAAAGAGCGGCAAAAAACGTCCTATTCCGACACATTTCAAAAAAAACAGCAAGAGAAAACCATGCCTGCGTAAATTTGGCATACATCTTGCTTGAATAGAAATGTACTACAATTGCGATTCTCGCAGACAAGTCCGGACGCGTTTGGGGGAATGTGCAGATGAGAGGAAGAAATTTTTATGGAAATCAACAATGGGGTTTTATGTGGGGTCAAGGTGCTCGATCTTACCCGCGTATTGGCGGGTCCATATTGCGGCATGCTGCTGGCGGATATGGGGGCAACCGTTTACAAGATTGAGATGCCCGTCAAAGGTGACGATAGCCGTGCATTTGGCCCTTTTATAAACGGAGAGAGCGTTTATTACATGAACTTTAATCGCAGCAAAGAGGGCTGTACACTAAACTTAAAAGCCCCGGAGGGAAAAGAAATCTTTAAAGAAATGGTTAAGAAGGCCGATATTGTCATAGAAAACTACCGCCCCGGAACGATGGAGAAACTGGGATTGGGGTACGATGTTCTCAAAGAGATCAATCCTGGCATTATTTATGGTGCCGTTTCCGGCTTTGGTCATACGGGACCGTACAGCAAACGCGCAGGTTATGATATTATTGGACAGGCAATGGGCGGACTGATGAGTACAACCGGCTGGCCCGGCGGCGAGCCGACCCGTACCGGAACTCCGATTGGCGATGTGCTGGGCGGTTTGAGTTTGACCATCGGCATTCTGGGCGCCCTGGTGAATAAGCAAAAAACCGGGGAGGGAGAGAAGGTCGATGTATCGCTTGTTGATTCCGTCGTCTCTGCCATGACGAATATCAATATGATTTATCTTGCAACTGGGAAAATTCCCCAGAGAATCGGAAATCGGTACGAGTCCACCTATCCGTATGATTCTTTCAAGACCAAGGACGGGAGTGTAATTATCGGCGCCGGTAACGACAAGCTGTTTGCACTGCTCTGCAAGGAGATGGGGAGTCCCGAGTTGGCAAATGATGCCCGTTTTGCGTCGGTCAAGAACCGTGTTGCAAACCATGTTGCCATGAAAGAGATCGTGGAGGGCTGGACCAAGCTCCAAACCGTTGATGAAGTTGCGGACAGGCTCAATGCCATCGGTGTTCCATCTTGCCCCATCAACACACTGGACCGCGTTGTGGTTGACCCGCAGATTGCAGGGGATCGGAATATGTTTCCGGAGATGGATCATCCTGTGGCCGGAAAAATGCGGCTGACAAACAATCAGCTGAAATTTACTCACAAAAAGGCTTTCCCGCGTAATCCGGCGCCCGCACTCGGACAGGACAATGCCAGGATCTATAAAGAGCTGTTGGGCTTTGATGAGCAGAAACTGGCTGAGCTGAAAGCAATTCATGTAATTTGAGGAAGGAAACAGAATGGTCAAAAAAATAGATGTTATCGAAGTTGGACCCCGTGACGGATTTCAGAATTTGGCAGAATATCTTCCGATTGAGAAGAAGCTGGAAATGATCGACGGGCTGATTGACGCGGGCGTTAGGCATATGCAGATCACCTCGTTTGTGCACCCCAAAGCGATTCCGCAGATGAAGGACGCAAAGGAAGTTGCCACGGCTTGCCTGACGAAGCATCCGGACCTGGACTTGTTTGCACTCATTCCGAATTTCCGCGGGGCGCAGACCGCCGTTGAAGTTGGCATGAAAAAGGTCGCGAATGTGATTTCTCTGAGCGTCAGCCATAACAAGGCAAATATCAACCGCACACATGATGAATCGTTTGCCGAACTGGAAAAGATTAAAAACGAATGTAAAGATCTGGATGTTTGTCTGGATGTTGCAACTGCTTTTGGCTGCCCGTTTGAGGGAAAATATCGGGATGCTGAGCCTTTGCTGGCATTTCTGAAGCGCGCCTGGGATTTGGGCTTAACAACATTCAACCTCTGCGATACAGTCGGCGTGGCCGATCCGGCGCAGGTGCGGTTCTTTCTAAAGGCTGCAAAGGAAACCTTCCCGAGGGCACGCTTTGAAGTACATATCCATGATACCCGTAATATGGGAATTGTGAATACGCTGGCCGCCATTGAAGCGGGCGCTGACGGGGTTCAGGCGACACTGGGCGGACTGGGCGGCTGTCCGTTTGCCCCCGGAGCATCCGGCAATACGGCAACGGAGGACCTGGTGCTGATGCTCAATGAGATGGGGTATGACTGTGGCATCGATTTCCGCAGACTGCTGGCTTTGGCAAAACACGAGTATGAGACAGTGAAAGGAAATTACAGCGGCCATAACATCCACATTCAGGCCAAAACAGCCTGTTGCGGTTAAGCGGTCTCAGCGTATTCCAGGAATGTGCCCCCTTTAATTTGTTCCCCGGCAAAAGCGGCGGTGAGCGCTTCGCTGTTTTTGCTGTTATAAAAAGCGCAAAAAAAGATAGGAGAAGAAACATGAAAAAGTTTATGGCTCTCGCTTTGGCAATGGCTATGTCAACGTCTCTTATGCTGACCGGCTGCGGGAATTCCGGAGCGGGTTCCGCGTCCGGCTCCAGCAACTCCAGCTCCTCTTCGGCGGCTGCATCCGGCTCCAGCGCTGCATCCGGCGATCCCGTGGTTACTTTCAGCGTCAACAATACGCACTCGGGCGAAGGTGTCCAGGACAAGAGCATGGATATGCTCATCGATCTGTGCAACAAGTATTCCGGCGGAAGCATTCAGGGGACTAAGATTGCCGGTGGTTCTCTGGGCGGTGAACGCGAAATGACCGAAATGATTCAGCTGGGTACTCTGGAAGCCGGATTTATTTCCGATATGGGTATCGATTCTGCAATCGGTGGTCTGGACTGGGCTTGGCTTCCGTTCATGATTACCAGCTACGATCAGGTCGACCAGTACTACATCAACGGCTGGATCGGCGATGAGCTGACCAAAGAAATGGCTGCGCAGGGCATCGTTCGTGTTGCTGCCACCGAAAACGAGTTCCGTGAAGTCGGTAACGTCAAGAAGCCGATCACATCCATGGCAGATTTCAAGGGCCTGAAGATCCGTGTCCCCGAAGTCACCGCCTGCCAGGACTTCTATACCGCCTGCGGAGCCATCTCCGCCTCTATCAGCACCAGCGAGACTCTGGCTGCTTTGGAGCAGGGCACAGTGGACGGCGTTGATAACTCCATCTATAACATGCAGTCCATGGGCGTTCTGGATGACATCAAGTACATCACGCTTTTGAATTATATGTATTCCGGTGCGTCCATCGTCTGCAGCCAGGATTTCTGGGATAGTATGACTCCTGCACAGCAGGCAGCGTTCACCAAAGCCGCTACCGAGACCGGCGAATATTTCCGCCAGACCATGCGTTCCGAAACCCAGGATATTCTGAAGAACGGCAGTTTTGAGGTTTCCGAGGTTGCGGAGGATTCTCAGTTCTATAAGGATTTGAAGGCTGCTGCCGTGAAACTGTGGTCTCAGTATGCCAGCCAGTATGATTCCTCGATTATGGATCAGATCAATCAGGACTTCGGCGTTTGATTTTAAATCAGGAACAGTTTTTATAAGCTCAGATTTTGATAACCTCACTGTACGCAATGGCAGGGCGCCATTCCGTGGATAGCGCCCTG
>Ga0065701_1012814_pt1 | contig 11944 bp, 9 predicted proteins | sample Biomet1_FD_59088 | JGI IMG/M metagenome (GOLD analysis project Ga0065701, IMG submission 59088) | Microbial communities from bioreactor (seeded with anoxic lake sediment) at LBNL, California, USA - Biofuel metagenome 1 version 3... | ecosystem: Engineered > Bioreactor > Anaerobic > Unclassified ...
GGCGATCTGGGCGAAAACTACACCGGCTGGACCTCCATCGGTTGCCGTATCTCGGGCATCAAGGATGGCAAACAGAAGAGCTACTACATTTACAACAACTGTAGCCACGAGGTAGCCTTCACAGAAACCGGAACGCAGGGCGTAAGCTACACCACCGGCGTACCGGCCACCATCGGCGCTTTGATGTTTATGACCGGACAATGGCGTCAGCCGGGTGTATTCAACGTGGAAGAGTTCAACCCCGATCCTTTCCTGGAACAACTCGGCAAACAGGGACTTCCCTGGATAGAGTTAACGAATGTAGATTTGGAACTGTAAAATTCGCTACAAGACACTTATAAAGGCGTGACTCATCTCACGCCTTTTTTATTACCCTTGCAATACGCTTTCATTTAAGCTAATCCGAATAAAAACCATTAATTTTGCAGGCTCACAATAAAAAAGATTCGAAATGATTAATTATAACGACATACCTTTCCCCTGCTTTGTGCTCGATGAAGTACGGCTGCGCCAAAACCTCGAACTGATCCGTTCGGTAAAAGAACGTGCGGGCGTGGAGATCATCCTCGCATTCAAAGCATTCTCCATGTGGAGNGNNTTCCCGATTGTACGCGAATACATTCCCTGCTCCACCGCCAGTTCGTTGTCCGAAGCACAACTGGCCTACGAGGAGATGGGAAGCCTTGCCCACACCTACGCCCCGGCTTATACCGACGAAGAATTTCCGGCCAATTGCCAAATACAGCAGTCACGTAACATTCAATTCGCTGAGCCAGTTCGAACGCTTGTATCCGGTCACCAAACAAGCCGGTCATCCGGTTTCGTGCGGATTGCGCATCAATCCGGAGTTTTCGGACGTAGAGATCGATCTCTACAACCCCTGTGCCCCCGGCTCGCGTTTAGGAGTTGTTGCCGACATGTTGGGCGAAAAGCTACCGGAAGGCATCGAAGGTCTCCACTTCCACACTTTGTGCGAATCGCGCTCTACCGATCTGGAGAAAACGTTGGCTGTGGTGGAAGAAAAATTCGGCAACTATTTTTCTCAAATCAAATGGCTCAACATGGGCGGTGGCCATCTGATAACNCACAAGGACTACGATACAGAGCACCTGATTACACTTCTACGCAACTTCAATACCAAGTACCCGCACCTGCAACTCATTTTAGAGCCCGGTAGCGCTTTTGCATGGCAAACAGGAGAATTGGTATCATCAGTGGTAGATATTGTCGAAAACAAGGGCATTAAAACCGCCATGCTCAATATTTCGTTTGCCTGTCACATGCCCGACTGTCTGGAGATGCCCTACAAACCTACCATTCTGGGAGCAATCGATACCCAGGAAGACAAACCCACCTACCGCATGGGAGGCAACAGCTGCCTTTCCGGTGATTTTTTCGGTGACTGGAGTTTTGAAAAGGAACTCAAGATTGGCGATCGTATCATTTTTATGGATATGATTCACTATACGATGGTCAAAACAACGACCTTCAACGGCGTTTCGCACCCCTCAATCGGCATTTGGACGAAAGAAAACGAGTTTAGATTAATCAAAAAATTCGGTTATGCAGACTTTAAGAATCGGCTATCATAACGGAACAACACTGACAAACAACACATTAAAAACACATCTGAGTTTTTTACTAAAAATATTTGTCAGTTAAAAAAAAGAGCGTATATTTGCATCCGCAAACGCGAAAGTAGCTCAGTTGGTAGAGCACGACCTTGCCAAGGTCGGGGTCGCGGGTTCGAGTCCCGTCTTTCGCTCCAAGTGATCTGGCGGTTTTTCCGCCTTTTTTTTCTTTATTGCCCGGATGGCGAAATTGGTAGACGCGCTAGTTTCAGGGACTAGTGGTCGTAAGGCTGTGCAGGTTCGAGTCCTGTTCCGGGCACTAACAGAATACTTACCCAGGTGGTGGAATTGGTAGACACGCTACTTTGAGGGGGTAGTGAGAGCAATCTTGTGTGAGTTCGAATCTCATCCTGGGTACCAGTAAAATGAAATCCTAATTGATTATTAATCAGTTAGGATTTTTTGTTTTCAGAATTGTTCCCAATGAACGACATACCAACGTTCTTGGATCAATCGGAATAGTTCTTGCATCGGGTTTATAGTCTTCAATCGCCATGATATGCTCTTTCAACTTCGGCAACTTCGGCAAAACTTCGGCAACTTCGGCAAAACTTCGGCAACTCACGAATTAAAGATAAAAACGTATTTTGCCGTATTGGTTTCGCCTTCGCGTATCAGCACCTTATTATCAATTAAACCATTCAAATCATTTCGCGCCGTTCTTTCTGCAATATCATACCGACTCATATATTCCGCAGTAGTTATATATCCTTTTTGTTTGAAAAACAGGACAGCATCTACCTGCCTATCGCTCAATCCTAATCGTTTTAGCTCTTCCGCTGAATATCTATCCTTAAACAATTTCACAATAAATCCTCCACCATCTTCTTCCATTGTGGGTACAGGTAATCCAGCAGACTTACATGAATCTACAATTTTCATTATACCGCTACCCCACGAATCTATGTATCCACCACGAAAACACGCTTCGGCCAGTACTGGATTTCGAGGATATGAAGAATGAGGCTTAGTCAGTTTATCAAGCGTTATACCTTCGGGTAATGTGCCGTGATTCCAAACGGAGAGTTTATTATCATAGACACGAATTTGAGTTGGCGCTCCCATATAGTTACGATGAACAAGAGCATTCAAAAGCATTTCACGAAGGGCTGTAACCGGATATTCAAGTGTTTCAATACGATTCATTCCTTCAAAAGAAATGTTACGTATCAGAAACTTGTGATCAAGCGTACGCAACATTTTATCCAATATCTGAATAATATTACCTTCCTCCATCTCTTGAAAACGAATGGTAAAATCATCGTCTTCAAATTTACCTATTTTGACGAATGTGTTTGGATAAAATTTTCCAGGATCCTTCCCAAATAAAATAATGGCAGCACGTTTGAGTTGTCCGTTTTGCGATAGACGTAGTTTTTCTAAAAGTTCGGGTGTGGAAAGTCCGTCAATATCGGGCAAACGACCAGCTTCATCAGCTTTTCTCAGAAAAATCTTTATCGACCTTTCGTCAATATCATCAAATGTCGCCCGGGTTTCAATCACATCATCCCACGTTTGCCCTGCTCGTTTGAGCAAAAATTCATTGAGGGAAGCCCCGGTTAGCTCCTGCTTTACACTTCCGCTACGGTAGTAATATCGACCTCGTAAAGAGATAGGGGACAGAATACGGCTGAACGATAATTTCAATATAGTGCATGTCATCTTCGTCCAGCAGATTCACTTCGGCAGTAATCCCCATATTATGCTTTATCTTATTGGGAATCTCGTCCATCCAATCCTTATAGGCTTCAACACCAATAACGTTTCCGTCATCGTCTTTGCCGATATATATTTTACCTCCCTGTGCATTAGCAAAACCACATATCCATTTCAGATAGTCATCATGCCAGGAAGATTTGTATTCAATATTTTGAGTTTCGGGCATATATGTATATTATTTACTTTTGTCTCATCAGAAATATCTTTCTACTTACCTCACCTTGAATTATTTGAAGAATACACCAGCCCTTGCCGATACTATTTTCAACAATCGTTTCGAAGCTAAACTTTAAGATTACAAAAGGATCAAATTAATACAGTTCATATTATATTGCACATTGCTATTATATAATTTAGATGTACAGACTGTATCCCAAGTCATCTATCATCACCATATTGTGCTATGAAATTCTCCCCGTTCTTGTTCTTTTGTCATTATTGCTTTCCTTTTCTAGTCCTGTTTTACATCAAGTATAAAGTTCTCTTGCTAATTTTATACGACTTCAAAGATAGAATTTTAAAAATTCATTAGCTTCTTTAAAGCTTACCTCTCCTGTCTCAAACTTATTTTTCATACTCATGAAATATCCTTTCTCATATTCCTTCACACTGAATTCAACTTCCGCATTCTCAAGCAGTTTCTTGTTTAAATATTCTATTAATTGCTTTAACCCATTTATTATTTCGTGAATACAACAGATCACTAAATGTCGATATTTGAAGAGATTTAACTCTTTGTAAAACTCTGAAACATCATCGATCTGTGTAAATGCTGAAGTACCCCAGTCTGAAATTATTTTGTGATATTGTTTATCCCATTCTTTATTACTTTCAAAATTCTTCTGCAAATTTTGAGGGTTAATATCGAATTTATACCTATTCCCAAGTTTTAATATCAGCTTGTCCTTGTCGACAAAACCTTTATATCCTCTAAATTCTTCAGGAAAGTCAATTACAACACATTTTCCTTTTGGTATTTTGATTTCTCTATTGATAATCTTATCGCCTTTCTGCTCATAAGGAGCGTCGTAAATAACATAATTGTTGGTTACCTTGCAGTAATCAGTATCTAATCTTCTTAAATCAAAACCATAAAATTGATTTGTATTGTTATCGTACCACCCAACTATTTCAAATATCACCCTACCTTTATAGGCAAAGTACGTTCCCCATTCCCCTAATTCATTTACAAAATCGTTTCTATAATAACTATCTTTTGATATNAATTTTTCGAATGTACTCTTATAATTATCAGAACATTGTGTGTATTTTTAGTTCGCCCAAAAACTTTTTATTCCATTGAAAACAAGATTGTAGGTCATTACTTAAATCTCGTAAGTATATTGTTCGGAAAGTATTAAAACTATCGCTAAAGCTTTCGCTTTGATCAAAGACATGATTAAGATACGGGATTTGCCTCGATATAGCATCATGGTAACCATTTCCATTATTTGGTTCATTAGTCCCAATCAAAGGAAAATTCTGCCTATTCAGAATCTGTTGCCATATTTCTTCTGATATTTTTGCCATATCTTGTTTCTTTTATACTCAGATCTTTTAGTGATTCTTGTTGTCGTAAATAGCATTCGATAAAGATTTCGGATAAATCTACAAAATTAAAACTGCTAAGATTGTCCGTCCCTAATGTCCTAACAATTTCTTTGAGATAGATATCTTCAATGTCAGTTACATAATGTTGCTTTGGGAAAATTGATTCACCTTGTATAGTCTCAAGTCTAACAAAATCACTCTGTTTGAGATAAGTTTCTAATCTTCTTCGCCTTTCTTGTTCTCTAACATAGGACGGAGTTGACAAGCCAAACAGTGGCTGATTAAAATATTCATATACAGAAAGCATTGTTTTCCAAAAACTTTGTTCATCTTCTGGTTTTTTGAATATTTTATTCCAAGTATCGAAAAAACATTCCTCAAGTACCTTGTTTTCAAATGCTTTAAATATTACTATTACAATAGCTGATATTTCAAACAAATCGACTAAAATAGGAAATAATTTTGAGGCAGTATATTCAATTCGTTTTGTATCAATCTTTTGCCTCATATTTTCGATATAAAGCAAGTTGTAGGTGTAAAATTTGGGTAGATATTCAATTAACTCATTTCCACTGGTTTCAAAAGCCTTGTCTAATATATTCTTGCATATGAGTTGATAAACATTCCCATAAATATCTGGCAATTCTTTATCCTGTATATTGAAACTAAAAAGACCAAGTTCCCATATTTCATTAATTGCTCGTTTGTTGCTAATAGTATTCCTTTCAAGTAGTTTCACTCGTTCTATAAAAGTAAATCTGTCTTCATTTTTTGAATTTAAAGCATTTATAATATTTACGATCTTATCTTCGATAGTACCAGAGAAATAATCTATTTTACGGTAAATATCTAATGACTCACTTAAGAATTCTAATGCTTCTAATTCAAACTTATTCTTTTTTAAATATTCGGAAAATGAATTTATTTTCGAGTGTAGGCTATCAGCAATTTTCTCAAATGAAGATTTAAATAATAGCTGAAATTGAAATGCCAGTTCATATTCGGTATAGAATAATGGGGTTGTAATCTTCCCTTCATAAAAACTCTCGTTCCTTAATTTTTCTTGATATTTGTCTATCCACAATCTAATCGAAAATGGGAAATGCATTATTTCATCTGTATCATCATTGCTGTGAATTGATTTTGCCAGTTCGCGCAATCGAGATTCAGTAATAATTTTTTCCAGATTAAAATTAAAGCCTACCAGGTATTGAACAAATAGCGTAGCAAACAACGAGATAAATTGTAAATTATCTCGATTATCTTTCAAATCAGTCTTTTGTAGATTATCCTTGATAAATTTTTCTAATTGATTGAAGTATATTTCAAATAAATCCACTTCGCATTGAAATGAAATAACCTGCAAATACTTATATTGATTGTAAACAGATTGAATTTTTTCATCAGTAGTTTTCAAACTGTCAAAAATGAAGAATTGTGCATTTATTAGTTTCTTTTCTACTGATAAATAATCGTCAATATTCTCGGGAAAAGGTGTTGCTCCCGTTCGGCTAAACATTTCGTATTCAGTCGAAGAAGCCTCATCCCATGATTTGTATTTTTGAACCTTAGGAAACCATTCTTTGTTTGAAGGGAAAGTATGTTTGATAGAGTTGAAATATATTGCTAAATCTAATAATGTATTTGAGTTCCCTTGTAAATCTGTATTATTCAATTGCAATTTTACGCTTTCCTGTGTAATGAGCTCTATTTTGTCAATATTGCTCATGATTCTTGAAAGAATATGTTTTCCCTCAATATCATTTTTATAGTGTTTTTTATTGGAATAATATCTATGATAGGTCTTTTCACAATCTTCTTTTAAATCAGATACCAAGTTGCCAGCATTAAAATAGGTAATTGAATATCTGCCAAGAAAAACAAATGCTAATAACCCAACAATAACAGAAACCGTAAATAAGAAAGCACTAATGAAAGTTGGTTTATATCCAAGAATTAAGAAAAACTGGAAGATTATTGCTGAAGAAACAAGTATTGCAAGAAACTTTAAATATCGATTAATTAATTTGTGCTCCAATAGTTGGTTTATTATTATCCCATTAAAGTTAGAGTATTTGGTAGTGATAATGCTCATAAAAGTAGTGAAGAACAAACCAAGAATGACACCAAGTACTCCTGCTACAATCACAATTACATCTTTGAAATAATCTAAAAACTTTATCCCGATTACTTCATTTATTTTATAAAGTATATCTGCAATCTGATTTAAAAAGCTATTTGTAGAATTACAAAAAACAAATGCTAATTGCCTGGCAATACAATCTAAACTCACCAAGAAACAAATATATACAACAGCAATCCATAATCCAGATTTACTTGTATTAAGTATTCCTCTCAGAAAACCTATATTTTCCGAAATGATTATTTTTTTGTTATAATATGAGAGTTTCAGATTTCTCATTCTATGTTTATATTTTCATTAGCAATTTTCAATACTTCTCCAGCCAATTCTGTTTCTCCAACCAAAAAATGAGCAATTCGGTTTCGTCAACAGAGAAAAATTTTGCAAGATCTATCACCTGCGTACGCTTAATCTGACGGCTACCCCGTTCAATCTTACAATACATCGACGCATCTATTTCTAAAAAATCGGCCAATTGACATTGAACCAAATTATTATCCTCTCTTAATTGTCTGATTTTATCTGCGAATAACAGCATCATTCCAATTTGGCTTTTATTATTTTGAATTATCAGAATAAGGCAAAGTTAAAGATTTATTCATAAACAAACCAGCTGTAAATGAAAAGTTTTTGAGTTACCCAATAGCGTCTGATAGTAAGCATAATTAAAATTTATCGAGATCTTGACAAAACGAACTTGACATAGAACTCGCGATTAATCTTTACAATTTCCGCACATACCCTCACTTCTTGTTTTTCTCTAACAATTCTTCGAGCAGCTTCCTTAATTCATGCATTCCGATTTTTTCGACTAAAAACCTGCTGTTATCAAGCACTGCGGGCTTTGAAATTTCCTGAATTTTTGAAATAGCCTCTTTTATAAGGGATGTACTATAGGCCGCATCTGAATTGACAACTTTGAATTTGTACATTTCTTTTTCTTTCCTCTCGTTTTCTAAAGACCGATGTGCATCTTCCAATTGCTGCTTCAAACTTTGGTTTATAGATATTACTTCTTGCAACTCATCCAGGTACCAAAATAAAAAGCGCTTATTGGAGAAATTTCTCTAATAAGCGCTTTTTATTTGACTACTAAAAATATCACTGCCACCCGCCACCAAGCGCGCGGTATAAGGTAATCTTTTGCTGAACGATGTTATTGTAGGTATTATAAAGCGACAATTCGCTCGACAGAACACTATTCTGTGCCGACAGTACTTCCAGGTAGGTAGCGTATCCGTTCACCAATAACTCTTGCGAATATTCATACGCCTTCTTCAACGCATCCACCTGTTCCTTTTGAAACCCGGCCTGCTGCGAACTGTAGCGAATCGACGCCAGAGCGTTTGACACTTCACTGCCAGCTGTCAGTAAACTCTGTTTGAAATTCAGAAGAGCCGTCTCCTTTTGCAAACGGGCAATCTCCTTTTGTGTTTTCAATGATCTTCCGTTCAGGATCGGTTGCGTCAGCCCCGCCACCGCATTCCAGAACAACGATCCCGGCAAGTTGAACCAGTTGGATATTCCCTTCGCATCGGGTCCTATTGCGCCCGACAAGGTCAACTGAGGGTACAACGCAGCCTGTGTCACATTAAACTGCGCGTGAGCCGCGCGTAAAGCAAATTCAGCCGCCTGAACGTCCGGCCGATTGCACAACAACTGAACCGGCAGTCCGGTTGCCAACTGTTCGGTATGAAAAGCGGTCAGGTCAACATCCTGCGAACGATCCACCGATGACGACGATTTTCCCAGCAACGTACAGATGTAATTTTCATAGGTTGAAATAGACGCGTTAATCTGGGGAAGATATGCTTTGGCCGTAGCCAATTGAGCTTGCGCCTGCAAAACTGCCACTTCGGTAGCCTGGGCCGATTTCTTCAGGCTCTTAACAGTCTCCAGATAGCGGGTGTAACTTTTGATGTTGCGCTCCGTAATCTCCTTTTGTTTATCTAAGGTGATCAGCTGATAATATGCCGACGATACATTCGCAATCAATTGCGTCTTGACAGCTTCCACTGTTGCTTTTTGCTGAAGATAGAGTGCCTGTTGCGATTTTTTTGCACTCGAAAGTTTTCCCCACACATCGATTTCCCAACTCGACGAGAGTGATAATTTCAGATCGGTGTACGGCGGATTTGCCGCATGCGCCCCATTCCCATATTTCGAATTATCGGACAACGTTCCACTTAAGCCGGCACTGAGAGTGGGAAAGAATGCGGCTTTACTCTGACTTACATATTGTTCGGCCTGCTTCAATTTTACAATCGCACTCTGTATATTGAGGTTGCTATCCAAGGCTTCAGCAATCAGTTTTTGCAGATTCGGATCGGCATAAAAGCTCTTCCACCCGACTTTTGCAATATTCTGAGCACTATCTACTGTCGCACTATCCCGATACAATGTTTTCAGCCCCAACATTCCGGGCGTATTGTACTGCTGAACAGTACATGCACTCAAAATCGCGATTCCGGCCAGGACAAATGCGAACCGATATATTATCTTATTTCTCATCTGATTCATTGCAATTTATGATTCAACCCCTCCACTTTCTTTTACGAATCTTCTCATCAATATTTTCGAAAATAATATACATGGTAGGAATTACAAAAACACCGAACACGGTTCCGATCAACATTCCTCCGGCAGCCGCTACTCCAATCGAGTTATTGCCAGCTTTGCCGGCTCCACTCTCCAGAATCAACGGCAACATTCCAAAGATAAAGGCAAACGAAGTCATCAGAATGGGGCGTAAACGAGCGGTTGCTCCTTCTATGGCAGCAGTTACGATGTCCATGCCGTGATCGCGCCGCTGTCGGGCAAACTCGACGATCAGAATACCGTTTTTACCCAGCAATCCGATAAGCATAATGAGCGAAACCTGCACATAAATATTATTCGTTATGCCAAAAAGATTGATAAACAGGAAGACTCCGAACACGCCGATGGTGAGAGAGAGCATTACCGAAAGGGGCAANACATANCTCTCGTATTGAGCACAGAGCACAAAATAGACAAACAAAAAGCAGAGCACAAAAATATAGATGGCCTGACTGCCCGATTTAATCTCCTCTCGCGACATCCCGGAGAACTCTATCTCATACCCCACCGGCAGCTTCGAGGCNTCNTCTNTCACCGCNGCAATGGCATCGCCCGAACTAAATCCCTTTTTCTGTTTTCCCTGAACGGTTGCCGCGGTAAACAGATCATAGCGGGTTATGGTTTCCGGACGATACACTTTCTGGAAATTAATTAGTGTGGTAATCGGCACCATCTGACTTTGTTTGTTGCGCACCATCACCTTCGACAAAGAATTCAGATCGGTTCTGTTTTCGGGCGCAGCCTGAAGAATGACCCGACAATATTTGGTATAACGGTTAAAATCGGAAATCATCATCCCCCCATAATATGCCTGAAGTGCCTGAAAAACATCATTCACGGCCACACCCGCCATTTTACACTTATCAACCTGCACATCGAACTGATATTGCGGAAAGTTTACATTAAACGACGAGCTGACAAAATCAATCTCCGGCCGCGCCTGCAAATTGTTCATAAATTCCTTTACCACCTGATAAAACTTGGTGATATCGCCTCCGGTTTTGTCTTCGACCTGCACCTCAAAACCATCCGACGACCCGAATCCGCGAATAGGAGGCGGAGCATAGAAGATAATTTTTCCCTCCTTAATCTTCGCCGTCTTTTTGTTCAGCAATTCAATCACATCGGTTGTCGAGGTATCGCCGCGTTCTTCCCACGGCACCAGAGAGCAAGTCATCATACCGTGCGAACTACCGTTTGTTCCGCTCAGCATACTTTGACCGGCAATACTCATACGCGCGGCAAACAAGTCGATGGTATTCATTGTACTGTCGATCTGCTTCATCACATTTTGTGTACGCTCAAGCGATGCGCCCGGAGGAAGGGTAATATCGGCGCTAATCATTCCCTGATCTTCGTTCGGAACAAATGCGGTCGGGGTAACTTTAATCAACAAGAAGGATCCTAATGCAAACGCAATAATAATGGTTACCGGAATCCACCGCCTACGGGTAAAGAGTCCCAAAGCGTTTTTGTACTTCCGCGAGGTAATCTCGAATGCAATGTTGAAATTAGTATGTAAACGGAACCAAAAGCTCTTTTTTTCTGCTTCATCCGATGGCCTGCGAATAAACATTGTGCACAACACCGGACTCAACGTTAGCGCATTGATAGCCGAAAAGGTAATTGCCACAGCCAGTGTAAGTCCAAATTGTCGATAAAATGTGCCGGCTGGCCCCGTCATGAAGCTCACAGGAATAAACACCGAGGCCATCACCAGCGTAATCGATATAATGGCTCGCCAAATCTCATCCATCGCCTTAGAGGTTGCCTCAAATACCGATAAAGAGTCGTCACGATCCAACTTGGCATGGACCGCCTCCACCACCACTATGGCATCATCGACCACAATACCGATGGCCAGCACCAGGGCAAACAACGTGAGTAAATTGAGAGAGAAGCCCAATATATTGAGCATAAAGAAAGTCCCGGTTATGGCTACTAAAGCCGAAATACCAGGTATAAGCGTCGATCTCCAGTTCTGAAGAAACAGGAAGACAACAATAAACACCAGAATGAACGCCTCGATAAATGTGCGTTTTACTTTATGAATAGATGCTTCGAGAAATTTATTCGCATCGTTGGGAATTGCATATTTCACGCCGGGAGGAAAGCGTTTCGACAACGTTTCGAGTTTTGCCTTCAGGGCATCCACCACATCGCGGGCATTCGATCCGGCCATCTGATAAACAGACATACCAACACCAGGCCTACCGTTCACCCGGGTATTCACCGAATAATCATTTCCGCCCAACTCGATCTTCGCCACATCCTTCAGTTTCAGGATACGACCATCATTATT
>Ga0065701_1012820_pt1 | contig 11941 bp, 10 predicted proteins | sample Biomet1_FD_59088 | JGI IMG/M metagenome (GOLD analysis project Ga0065701, IMG submission 59088) | Microbial communities from bioreactor (seeded with anoxic lake sediment) at LBNL, California, USA - Biofuel metagenome 1 version 3... | ecosystem: Engineered > Bioreactor > Anaerobic > Unclassified ...
CGGTAGCTAGATGGCAGGTGCAATTGTGAGGCGACACACGCATGACTTGGTTGGAAACGCCCTGGGAGGATAGGAAATTGCCGGTTAAGTAAAGCTCTTGCTGAAAAGCGAGGGCTTTTTTCGTGTATGAAAATTATGTGAGCCAGGGGGACAGACCCCATGGCTTTTGGCACGCTGCNGCGCATTTGCCTTGCCTGCTTTGTTGCAAAAGTTTTCCTACGGACAGCCGATTGCGTTTGATCACGGTGGCCGATAGCTAGATGGCAGGTGAAATTGCGATTTCGTGAGCCAAGGGGTCTGTTTCCATGGCTTCTGTCCGGAGGAAAAGAGAGCAAGCCGCAGAAGGCAAAAGAAAGCAGCTGCAAACGATACTTTCGTCCATAAAAAAAGACAGCCCGAAAGCTGTCTTTTACTGTTTATTGACTTTGCGGCGAGCCAACAGGTGAATCACTTTGGCGCCGGTATTGCGGATGCGTCGCAGGGGGGCGATGCGCGTTTTTATTTTAGGTTTCATATCCTTCACTGTACCAAAATCACCGCGCTTTAAAGAGGTCATTTTAGTTTTTTCCGGTTTAAAGAATTTGCGCAGTGCGGCTAAAACTTTTTCCGGTTGGCTGCTTTCAGCACAAGTGAAAACATCCACGGCAGTATATTTCAGGTCAGGAAAGGAATGAACGGAAATATGGCCTTCTTTTAATAAGATGAATGCGGTGGCTTGTTCGCCTTCAGTAATTTGAAAATCAGCATTTATAATGGTAAATTTAGAAGCAGTAAGTGCTTCACGCAGAGAAGCCTGCAAAAGGTCAGGGGTGATCAATTTATTCGTTTTACAATTATACATGTCGATCGTTAAATGTCTGGCAAGAATTTTCAATTTTTAAATCGCTCCTTTGAATACAATAGTGACTAAATAAGAAATAGCCAGGCTCTTAATATATCTTAATATTATAATATATTCTTCGTCTATTGTAAAGTCGGGCTGATCCGGGGGTGATGCGCTTGCTTAACCGTAAAATAAATTTACTGAAAATCAGCAGGCGGTATGCTAAAATAAAAAAGCAAGATATTTAATAAAAATAGGGGCTGTTTTGATAAAAACTAAAGGAGGCTGTTTTATGCAAAAGAGTATAACACAAGTTCTGGGAATAAAATATCCAATTCTGCAAGGTGGTATGGCTTGGATATCGGAAGCGAAGCTGGCAAGTGCTGTATCGAATGCCGGCGGGGCAGGAATTATTTCCAGTGGCGGCAGGACAACGGAATACGTAAGGGAACAGATCCGCTTAGCCCGGACGCTGACAGACAAGCCGTTCGGCGTCAATGTAATGCTGATGGCGCCAAACAAGGAAGAAATTATGGATGTGATCTGTGAAGAAAAACCGGTGTTCGTGACGTTAGGCGCCGGAAATCCGGTACCGTTCTTTGGACAATTGAAGGCGGCGGGCATTAAGATATTGCCGGTCGTGCCAAATGTAAAATTGGCAAAACGGGTGGAGCAGGCTGGTGCCGATGCGGTGATTGTTGAAGGAATGGAAGCTGGGGGGCATATTGGTGTTTTGACAACAATGGCATTGATGACCCAGGTCATTCCGGAAGTCAGCCTGCCGGTTGTCGCTGCCGGTGGTTTTGCTGATGGGCGCGGTTTGGCGGCAGCGTTGGTCATGGGAGCCGCTGGCGTCCAGATCGGTACGCGCTTCTTGGTGGCTGAGGAATGTACAGTGCATGCGAATATGAAGGCCAAACTACTGGAAGCTGGCGATGCAGATTCGATTGTAACTGGGCAATCCCTGGGGCATGCCGTACGCGGTTTGAAAAATAAATTTTCGCAAAATTTTGTGGCGTTGGAAAAACAGCATGCACCAGAAGAGGAACTCATCAAACTGGCAACGGGAAGCAATAAGCTGGCAGCTGTTGACGGCGATGTTGAAAATGGGATGATGCAGGCAGGACAGAGTTTATTGCCACTCAAAAAGATCGAGCCGGTAAAGGTGATCATGGAAGATATTATGGCGCAGGCAAAGACTGCTTTGGCAGCCGCCGCTAAAATTGAATTGTAAGATTTTGTGGAGAACTGCTCTGATTGCGAGCAGTTCTTTTTTTGCTTGCTTTACCTATGATTTTGTTGTATTATACTAAATAGTAATTTTCTTAATTACGAATAAAGTTTATATATTTTAGGAGGAATAGTTTTGCGTAAAAAACTGTTACAGATTTGCACCCTTGGTTTGCTGGGGGTTATTGCCCTGACTGGCTGTGGCACTGAAAAGGCTGGCAATACAGGCAAAGACAACGATAGCTTTAAGATTGTGACATCATTTTATCCGATGTATATCGCGACCGTCAATATAACGAAAGGAATAGATGGCGTAGAGGTCGTGAATATGACCAAGCCGCAGACCGGCTGTCTGCACGATTATCAGCTGACACCAGAAGATATGAAAAAGCTTGAAAAGGCAAATGCGTTGGTTGCAAATGGAGCTGGCATGGAGGCCTTTTTGGATAAGGCGGCGAAGCAGCAGAAGGCGATGAAGATCATTGACGCTTCCAATGGAATTGCACTGCTGCAAGATGACGCGGGAGAAGAAAACCCGCATGTCTGGGTGAGCGTTACCGATGCCATTGCTCAAGCAAAAAATATTGCTGAGCAGCTTGGCTTGGCCGATCCAAAACATGCTGAGGCCTATCAAAAAAACGCCAAAGTGTATGTGGCGAAGCTGGAAGAGTTGAAAAAAGAAATGCATGGCGTGATCGATCCTCTGCCAAATAAAAATATTGTGACGTTCCATGAAGCCTTCCCTTACTTTGCCAAGGAGTTCAATTTGCATATTGCAGCCGTTATCGAAAGGGAGCCCGGCAGTCAGCCGACACCGCAGGAAATCGAGCAAACTGTTGAAAAAATAAAACAGCTCAAGGTAAAAGCCCTTTTTGCGGAGCCGCAGTATCCGGCAGATGCCGCGAGAACCATTGCACAGGAAAGCGGGGCCAAGGTGTATAGCCTTGATCCGGTAGTTACGGGTGATGCGAATGAAAGCGCTGCCGATGCATATATTACGGCAATGAAAAAAAATGTGGAAGTATTGCGGGAAGCATTGCAATAATAAAAAATAGGGAATTTCAAGGGAGATTGCTGTTAGGATGACGGCAATCTCTTTTGTTGTTTTTCGAAAAATAACTTGCAAAAAGACAAAATGACAAATATAATTAAGATAAAGGTCAAATGGTCAAGAAAATGAAGGTGAAGTTATGAGCAATATAGCCGATTTGATTGAGGAGTATATTTTGCGGCGGTTGGCGGCGGAAAAAACGCAGCGAATTGAACTGCGGCGGACGGATGTGGCAGATGCAATTTCCTGTGCGCCGTCCCAGATCAGTTATGTGTTGAATACAAGGTTTACGCATGACAAGGGGTTTGTCGTTGAATCCAGGCGGGGCCTGGGCGGATTTATCCGCGTAGCGCAGGTTCCGCTGCAGAATCTTATTTATCAGGATATGCTGGATAAAATTAAGGATGATACGCCCAGCAGTGAGGTTCAGTCGATGATCCGGTATCTGTTGCAGCATCAGTTGGTACAAAACCGCGAGGCTGCACTTGTCATGCAGGTTGTGACTTTTGCTTATGATAAGTTGCCAGCTGAGGAACGCACCCAGTTGCTGCGTTCTATTTTGTTAACGTTAGCAAATTTCGCCTGAAAGGATGAATACGATGTTATGTGACGATTGTAAGAAAAATGAAGCTTGTGTTCATATCACGCAGATCAGCACGGCAGGAAAATTGGATAAGAATTTATGCGAAAAATGTGCCGCGCAATATGGCAATCTTGTTTTTGATGCAAACAAGGGATTTTCAGTGAATGATTTTTTAAAGGGGATTTTCAGCAGCGGGCAGACGCGGCCAGAGGCGGAGGAAACCGTCGCGCATCCGGAAATCATCTGCCCGAATTGCGGCATGTCATATAATGATTTTATGCACAGCGGCAAAATCGGCTGCAGCATCTGTTATGAAACTTTTGGCAAACGATTAGAGCCGTTGCTGCGGCGGATTCATGGATCAAGCGTGCACAGTGGCAAGATTCCGCACCGCTCCGGCGGTGAAATCGAAGCGAAACAGCGGATTTTAGTTTTGCGCAAGGAATTGGAAGACCGTGTGGTCAATGAAGAATATGAACAGGCGGCAAAGCTGCGCGATCAGATAAAAGAGCTGGAAAAAAATTTGGCGAAAGACGCAGAGTAGAGAGGGATAAAGCATGTCAAAAGAGGAGTTGTTTACGCAGCCGCAGGTTTCATGGCTCAACGGGGAAGGAGCGGAAGGTGATATTGTTTTGTCCAGCCGCATCCGCTTGGCAAGAAATTTTCGTGACATTCCGTTTCCCAATCGGGCCGATTTGGCACAATTGGCAAAAGTCAAAGAGCTGGTTCAAAGCGTTTTGCCTGATTTGGAAAAGGCTCTTGCTTGTCCGTGCCGCTGCCTCAGTTTGGATGATTTAACTAAATTAGAAAAAAATGTGCTGATTGAAAAGCATTTGATCAGCAGCAATCACATAAAAAATCCAGCGCATCGGATTGCCGTGTTCAGCGAAGATCTTAAGGTCAGCCTCATGGTCAATGAAGAAGATCACCTGCGGTTGCAGTGCATGGTGCCGGGGCTCGACCTTAAGACGCCGTTGACGGTTGCTTTTCAATTGGATGATGTGGTTGAAAGCAAATTGGATATTGCGTTTAATGAGAAAATGGGCTATCTCACTTCCTGCCCGACGAATCTGGGAACAGGTTTAAGGGCGTCTGTTATGTTGCATTTGCCAGGACTGGTGTTTACGCAGCAAATTGGCAAGATCATCAATATTTCGCCACAACTGGGGTTGGCAGTACGGGGCCTTTTTGGCGAAGGAACAGAATTTATCGGCAATATCTTTCAGATATCCAATCAACTGACGCTCGGTTTTACGGAAGCAGAATTAATCGAGAATCTGACCGGTGCAGTCAAGGAAATCATTACCCATGAAAGGGCTGCCCGCAAGGCTCTGATGGCTTATCCTAAGGATAAGGTCGTTGATGATGTATGGCGTTCTTTTGGCATACTGCGTTATGCGCGTTCCATATCGGATCAGGAAGTGCTCTCGCTGTTGAGCAAAGTTCGTTTGGGCATTGATCTGGGCATTATTGAAGATGTCAAGGCGCAGGTATTCAATGAACTCCTGGTGGCCAGTCAGACAAATTATTTGCAGAACTTGCAGGAAAATGAAAATATGTCGCAAAATGAAATAGATAAAAAGCGGGCTGAATTAATTCGCGCCGCATTCGCAAAATCAATAGCGAGGGAGTGATCATATGAACAGCCGATTTACAGGCCGGGCCATCAAAGTTTTGGAATTGGCGCAATACGAAGCCAGGGAGCTGGGACAGAATTATGTGGGCACCGAACATCTGCTTTTAGGTCTGATTCACGAGGGCGAAGGCATAGCCGCAAAAGCATTGCTTTCTTTAGGGATTGATTTACTCGCGGTGCATAATCGCCTCGAGAGTATTTTAGGGCCGGTAGATGAAAGCGAAGAGGATACTTTTTCCTATACCCCCCGGGCTAAACGGGTAATGGAGCTGGCTATAAACGAGGCACAGTCCCTTGGGCATAATTACATCGGAACAGAGCACATTTTACTGGGTTTGCTGCGGGAAAATGAAGGCATCGCTGCTAAAGTGCTGGTTTCTTTAGGGGCGGATCTGGACATTGTCCGTGACACGGTTTTAGATATGCTCGGCGGCGAGCAGTATGATACTGGGGCCGGCAATGAGAGCAGCCAGAATGGGAATCATTCGGCTCGTTCCAATACGCCAACCTTGGACCAATACGGGCGCAATTTAAATGAACTGGCTGTCAAAGACAAACTTGACCCGGTAATCGGCCGTGAAAAAGAGATTGAAAGGGTCATTCAGATTTTAAGCCGCCGCACAAAAAATAATCCGGTGCTCATCGGCGAGCCGGGCGTCGGGAAGACGGCTGTTGCTGAGGGCTTAGCGCAGCGCATTGTCCAGGGAGCGGTGCCGCGTCTCTTAATCGATAAAAAAGTCATATCCCTAACGATGGCTGCCATTGTTGCCGGGGCAAAATACCGCGGCGAATTTGAAGACCGTCTAAAAAATATTATCGAGGAAGTGATGGATTCCGGCGATATCATCTTGTTCATTGATGAGATGCACACGCTCATTGGTGCCGGCGCTTCCGAGGGGTCAATTGATGCTGCCAATATCCTGAAGCCGGCGCTTTCCCGCGGTGAACTTCAAGTGATTGGTGCAACCACGCTGAAGGAGTACAAGAAGTACATCGAAAAGGATTCAGCTTTGGAACGGCGTTTTCAACCGATTATGATTGGTGAACCGAGCCGGGAAGATGCAATCAAGATTTTGATGGGGATTCGCGACAAATATGAAGCTTTCCATCGGGCACAGATTACGGATGAGGCCATTGAGGCAGCTGTGAGATTATCGCACCGCTATATTGCTGACCGCTTTCTGCCGGATAAGGCTATTGATTTGATGGATGAAGCCGCATCGAAGGTTCGTTTGGCGGCCGTTGTCCAACCGGAAAATATCAAGGTGCTGGAAAAGAAACTTGAGCGCTATAAGATGGAAAAAGAAGCGGCGATTACGGCGCAGGAATATGAGGCGGCAGCTAAAATCCGCGATGCGGAGGTCGCTGTTAAGCAGGAGCTTGAGGCGGCGCAAAAGAAGTGGAATCAACAGGAAAACAGCCGCATTGTGGTATCGGCGGATGATATCGCCGATGTCGTGGCCGCTTGGACGAAGATCCCCGTACAGCAGCTGACATCTACAGAATCGGAACGTCTGCTGCATATGGAAGATATACTGCAGCAGCGCGTTATCGGACAGAATGATGCCGTGGCTGTTATGGCAAAAGCGGTTCGCCGTGCCAGGGCCGGGTTGAAAGACGAGAAACGACCGATTGGTTCCTTTATTTTCCTCGGACCTACCGGTGTGGGCAAGACAGAGCTTGCCAGAGCTTTGGCTGAGGCCTTATTTGGTGATGAAAATGCGATGATTCGCTTTGACATGTCGGAATACATGGAAAAGCATACGGTTTCGCGGATGGTTGGAGCGCCACCGGGCTATGTCGGCTATGAGGAAGGTGGACAGCTGACCGATGCCGTGCGTCGCAAGCCTTATGCGGTCATATTGCTTGATGAAATTGAAAAAGCTCATTATGATGTTTTCAATATCTTGCTGCAGGTTTTGGAGGATGGACGCTTGACCGACAGCCAGGGGCGAACCGTTGATTTTAGGAATACGGTCATCATCATGACTTCAAATGCCGGTGCAGAACACCTTAAGCCGGAAGGTCCGGCGGTTGGTTTTGCCGCAGGGCGCCAGAGCAGTCAGAAGGAAGCAGAAAATGCGAAGAAGCATGTTCTGGCAGAAGTGAAAAAATTGTTTAAACCGGAATTTTTGAATCGTGTCGATGGCATGCTGGTATTTAATCCCCTGGTGAAAAAAGATCTGTTGCAGATCGTTGACATCATGCTGGTGGACGTCAGAAAACGGCTAAGTGATATGGGCATGAAACTTGAAGTGAGCATTGCCGCCAAAGAACAGATCGTCGAAGAGGGTTCGGATTTCAAATTCGGAGCGCGGCCGCTTAAGCGGGCGATTCAAAAACTGGTTGAAGATGAAATCGCGGAACGTCTGCTGAAGAAGGAATTTCAGGCAGAGGATACTATTTGCGTGGAATTTGTCGACGGGAAACTGAGTTTTGCTAAGAAAGCCGAGCCGGTGCTCGTATGAGTTTAAAAGAATGGAAGAGAAAGGCTGGATTTCCAGCCTTTTCTTTTGGTGTGATATAGATGAGTCGAAAAGATATAAATAAATTGGCAGCAGCTTCTTGGCACAGCCGATTGGGAAATTTTATTTTGAATTTTATGGTCGCGGTTGTCTGGCTGCTGAAATTCATCGTATGTCTGCCTTGGCGGGCTTTGCGAAAAAGCCGCGGCGGCAATAACCGAAAATAACGGATGGGGAAGTGTTAGCACTTGGCGAAGAAAAAGACGGCATATGTGTGCCAGGAATGCGGTTATGATACGCTGAAATGGCTGGGACGCTGCCCGGGATGCGGGGCATGGAATACCATGGTGGAAGAGGTGATTGCCCCGCAGACGAGTTCTGGGCTTCGCCTGGGACTGTCGACTTCAGCTAAGCCGGAGTCGATCGAAAATGTACTGGTAGAAGATATGCCGCGTTTTTTGACGGGGTCGGGAGAACTCGACCGCGTTTTAGGGGGGGGCGTGATTCCAGGATCGATGGTGCTGATTGTCGGCGATCCGGGGGTGGGCAAGTCCAGCCTTACGTTAAAGGTGTGCGCGGATATTGCCCAAGCGCAGGGAACGGTTCTCTATATAACTGGAGAGGAGAGCACCCGGCAGATTCGCATGCGGGCGGACCGACTGGAGGCCGTAGCGAAGGCACTGCTCGTCTTGAGCGAAACGAATTTGGAGATGATTGAGCAGCAGATTTTGGCGGTCAAGCCGAAATTTGTCGTTGTCGATTCGATTCAGACGATTTTCAACCCGAATGTGCAGAGCGCACCTGGCAGTGTCAGCCAAGTCCGCGAATGCTCGGTCGAACTGTTGCGCATTGCCAAAAGCAATGGGATTGCCATTTTTTTGATCGGGCATGTCACAAAGGACGGAACGCTTGCCGGGCCGCGCGTTCTGGAACATATTGTCGACACAGTGCTTTATTTTGAAGGGGAGAGAAATGCGCAGTTCCGCGTACTCCGCGCGGTGAAAAACCGATTTGGCAGCACCAATGAAATCGGCCTTTTTGAGATGCGTGATATCGGTTTGGTCGATGTTCCGGATGCATCCAAGCTGTTTTTGTCAGATTTGCAGGCGGAATCGGGTAGCATTGTAGTGCCGACGGTTGAAGGCACGCGGCCGCTGCTCGTCGAAGTGCAGGCCCTTGTGGCTCAGACGCCTTATATGCCGCCGCGGCGGACTTCCGATTACGTTGACATTAAGCGGATACAGCTCTTGCTGGCGGTGCTTGAAAAACGGGTTCATCTGAGCATTGGGGCCTGCGATGTCTATGTAAAGGTGGCCGGCGGCATTAAAATTGATGAACCGGCCATTGACTTAGGCCTCAGTGTGGCGCTGGCATCAAGCTTTCGCAACAGCCTGATTTTGCCGCAGACGATTATCTTCGGTGAAGTTGGTTTGGCAGGAGAAGTCCGGGCGGTAAGCCAGGCTGAGGTGCGGATCTACGAGGCGATCAAAATGGGCTTTAAGCATGTGATTTTACCGAAAAAAAATTTGGAACGCTTGCCGAAAAAAATGGCGATTCAATTGCATGGGGTGGACAATGTCAAAGAAGCTTTAAATATTGCGATACAGGGGTGATTTATCGCCTTTTTCATTCCTTTTTCATAAATTTACGATATTTTATTGACAGGGCAAATCGAACGTGATAAAATAATGACTTTTATAAACAGCAAAAACATGTTATAATTGAGATATGTCTTAAACTAAATTTGGGAGGTGTTTCTTTGCTTAACATAGGAGATAAGGTCGTATACCCAATGCATGGCGCCGGTGTTGTTTCGGGAGTGGAACAGTGCGAGGTCATGGGGGAAAATAAGTCATATTACGTTTTAAAAATGCCCTTGGGAAATATGAAGGTGATGATTCCGACAGATAATGTCAGCAGTATTGGTCTGCGCGATGTTATACCACAGGCGGAAGTTGTGAAAGTGAAGATTGTATTGCAAAGTGCGCCAGAACATGTGGCAGGAAGTTGGAACAAACGCTTTAATGTAAATCTTGTAAAAATAAAAACGGGCGATATATGCAATGTCGCAGCTGTTGTGAGAAATTTAATTTTACAAGATCGCTTCAAGAAAATATCGACCGGAGAGCGTCGCTTGCTCGATGTAGCTAAACAGATACTGATCAGCGAATTGGTGTTTGCTTGCGAAAAAGAACCGGCTGATATTGAAGAATGGCTGTATAATCTGCTGGAGAACAATCTGCTGGAAAGCTGATTGTTACGGCAGTTTTGCCGAAAAGCGTTTGCTTAGATAGACAATATTTTATTTACAAAGGAGGCGAAGGTATATTGTTAGACAGAGTACTACGCTTTTTTATTACCGCTTCAATGGCGATTTTTGGGATCGTTTTGATGCAGTTGGCAAATCCCTTGCTGACATTACTGATTAATGCAGAATTTTTAAAGATGGATATGGGGATTTTTGGCATGACAATGACCAACCTTGTATCCATTTTATTCGGCCTGATTATTGGCGGGGCCGTTGGTTTTTTGATTTCACCATATCTGATCAAGAAACTGTTGAAGTTTTCTGTTTGGGTAGAGAGCCAGTTAAACAAGATGCCAATCCACGATGTTATTGCGGGGGCCTGTGGCTTGGCAATTGGACTTATTATTGCGAATTTATTGGGGGCAGCATTTTCTAAAATGCCAATAGTGGGAGACTATATCCCGGTTGTTTTCAGTATTGTATTGGGGTATCTTGGCATTCATATTACAATTAAAAAGCGCAGAGAAATTACCGGCTTGTTTGATTTTATCCCGCGCTTGGTTAAAGAATATGCAAAAAACAAGGAGATTTCTGCGGCCACTGTCGCAGCGGCGGTGCCGCCGGTAAAACCGTTGTACAAATTGCTCGATACGAGCGTTATCATTGATGGGCGCATTGCCGATATCTGCAAAAGCGGCTTTATTGAGGGCACGATTTTGATTCCGGTGTTTGTACTTGAGGAATTGCAGCACATAGCGGATTCATCGGATCTGCTGAAGCGGACGCGCGGGCGGCGCGGCTTGGATATTTTAAAGCGGATCCAGACGGAATTCGATATGTTTGTCGAAATTGACAACCGCGATTTTGATGATATCAGCGAAGTCGATTCAAAGCTGATCAAATTAGGACAGCTGGTCGGCGCAAAGATTATAACCAATGATTATAATCTTAATAAAGTAGCGGATTTGCAGGGCGTTGCTGTACTGAATATCAACGAGCTTTCCAATGCGGTCAAGCCGGTCGTAATACCGGGGGAAACGATGCTGGCCATGGTCGTCAAGGAAGGCAAGGAACAGGGTCAGGGGGTAGCTTATCTCGATGATGGCACGATGATTGTTGTTGAGGGCGGCCGCCGCCATATTAATACGACACTTGAAGTGGTGGTGACATCGGTTCTGCAGACCGCTGCCGGACGCATGATTTTCGCCAAACCAAAATAATTTTAGATGGATTTTTAAAAGCTGCGGATTTCCGCAGCTTTTTTAGCAGATAGAGCTTTTATTTTAAGGTGTATTTGTGTATGATAGAGAAAACAAAAATTCTTTTAAAGGAGCAGACGTAGCATGATAACTGCAATTTTTCCGGCTGCTGGACAGGGCCGCCGCATGAAGGCGAGCATAAATAAAGTTTTTTTGGAACTTTGCGGCAAACCGATTTTGGTGCATACGCTGTTGGCGTTTTCCCGCTGCCCGTCCATTGACAAGCTGATCGTCGTTGTCGGCAAGGAAGAGGTCGCTATGGTCAGGGCCGTCTTAAAAATCGTTCCGGGCCTCAAGCCCTATGAGGTTGTCGTCGGCGGTACGGAACGGCAATACTCCATTTACAACGGACTGGCCTGCGTTTCGCCGGACACGGATGTTGTTTTAGTTCATGATGCAGCGCGGCCGTTGGTTTCGCAAGCGGTCATTGAAGCTGTTATTGCCGAGGCCGTGCGAAGCGGTGCGGCGATTGCGGCGATTCCGGTCAAAAATACGATCAAAGTGGTCGATGAAGCGAATACGGTAGTCAGTACGCCGGCGCGCCATACACTGTGGGCGGTACAGACGCCGCAGGGCTTTCGCCGCGATATCCTGGTGCAGGCCTATCAGAAGGCGCAGCAGGATGAATTTTTGGGAACGGATGATG
>Ga0065701_1007443_pt1 | contig 11838 bp, 10 predicted proteins | sample Biomet1_FD_59088 | JGI IMG/M metagenome (GOLD analysis project Ga0065701, IMG submission 59088) | Microbial communities from bioreactor (seeded with anoxic lake sediment) at LBNL, California, USA - Biofuel metagenome 1 version 3... | ecosystem: Engineered > Bioreactor > Anaerobic > Unclassified ...
CCATCCAACCTGACCCGTCACACCAGTGCGTTAGATGTGAGTGCCGAAACCCCACAGGGCAACTATATGCACTACGGCGTGCGTGAGTTTGGCATGTCAGCGATTATGAATGGCGTCACCCTGCACGGTGGTTTCATTCCTTACGGTGGCACCTTCCTGATGTTTATGGAATATGCCCGTAACGCGGTGCGGATGGCGGCACTGATGAAACAGCGCTCAATTTTTGTCTACACCCATGACTCGATTGGTTTAGGCGAAGATGGCCCCACCCATCAACCCGTGGAACAACTCGCCTCACTCAGACTGACACCCAACATGGAAACCTGGCGCCCATGCGACCAAGTGGAATCAGCGGTGAGCTGGAAAGCAGCGATTGAACGCCAGAATGGCCCCAGTGCGCTGATATTCTCACGCCAAAACCTGACGCAACAACCACGCAGCAGCCAACAAGTCAGTGATATCGAGAAAGGCGGTTACATCCTCAAAGATTGCGACGGCACACCGGAACTCATCATCATGGCGACTGGTTCCGAAGTGAGTTTGGCCGTTAACGCAGCCAACACATTAACTGCCGAAGGTAAGAAAGTACGCGTCGTTTCACTGCCTTGCACCGAGCGTTTTGATAANCAAGCAGCGGAGTACAAAGAGCAGGTGTTACCGAAAGCCGTGCGCGCCCGCTTGGCGATTGAAGCCAGCATTGCTGACTATTGGCAACGCTACACGGGGCTTGATGGCACCGTAATTGGCATGACCGGCTTTGGGGAATCAGCCCCTGCGGACCAGTTGTTTAAGCTGTTCGGATTTAGTAACGAGAATGTATTGGCAAAAGCAAGAAGGCTTTTAGCCTGTAATTAAGTCACGCCAGAATTGATACGTTTATCATAAATATCAATAAATTATGTCATAGCAGTTCATATATATGGAGTAGAAATACTCCATATATACATTTGATTCCCTCACATGGATGAGCTAATAGCTAGCCGTTTACACAACTATCTGGATTACAAAAGATAGCTAAACCAGAATCCAATACTGCTGGGCCAGATCTGTTTACCCAAATCAAATAAAGATTCAAAAAAAAAAGCATAATATGCTATGTTTCACAAAATAGGTTGGATAACCATATTGTGTATAATTTTTGAGGTTTTAAATGGTTCCAGATGATATTGAGTCAAAAGGTGAGCGCCGTCGTCGTGAGATCATCGAAGCAACGAAACGTTGCTTCTTGAGTAGAGGTTTTCATAACACAAGCATTGCTCGTATCGCAAAAGAAGCAGGCATGAGTACAGGCCATATATCTCACTACTTTCCTCAAAAAGAACTGATTATCGAAACTATAGTTAAACGGGAAGAAGACTTACTGGCTGAACTACTTCAATCCCTTGATAAAAAGTCTAAAGGTAGTAACTTTCTCGATGCTTTATCTGACGAAATGGATGCGATGATCGAATATACACTTGAACCAGGGCACGCAGCACTTAGATTAGAGATAGTAGCTGAAGCCGCAAGAAATCCAAGAATTGCTTCTATTTTGAGAGAAAGCGCTCAGCATAAGCAGCACCAATTCGTCAACCAAGCTAGCTACTAATGATAAAGACGGAATTTTTAACTTAGAAGAAAATGAACAAGCCATTCGGATTGATATTTTGGCACTACTACTTTCTGGCCTGATGATGCGATCAATATATACAGATATTGATCGCAAACATATGGCTCGTATGATAACGCAAATACTTACAGTACTCTGGAAAGAGTAGTTTTAGTTTGCTAAGACAGCGGCCAAATAAATTTGACCACTGTCTATCTTAGAATAGAAAAATTATTCTAATATCATTACGTCATGATGTATATAAATCTATAAGACTTATAAATCGATCTGAAATTCTGCATGTGCTGAATTTTCACCATGAGAGGTAAAATCGTACCCTAACGTTACACGCATCGAAGGATCAAACCAGTATTGCATTTGAGGGGTAAATTTATTTGTGAACTCATCGTGAGATGCTGTGACTAAAGGAGCCCATCCTTTAAAACCCTCTGGAATATGCAAATAGGTTGTTGAAGCTGAAAGCCCTAATCCCCCAGCCGTATAACCCCTTTGCCTCACTTGTTCATCTGAGTCATCATTTCTATCGGAATAGGCAATCACAGTTGCGATACGACCTTTAAAACCAAACTGCTTATAACCACTGATAGAGTAGGTGAATAAATGATCATCATGTCTATTTAAAGCAGTATCAGACTTTATATCAGAATTTAGATCTGCGTTACCCATAATCGTACTATTATAGCCCATATTTAAAAATGGCTGTCCATTGTAAGCAGAGAAATAAATACCGTAGCTATCAGGTCTAAATGGATAAATATTGGCAGTTTGATACCCCAAATCCAAGCCATAAATTTCTGAGTTCAAGTCATAACTTGAATGAACAAATAAATTATTTTCAAAATGATTCTTATATAGCACCTTTCCAGCATTTTTACCGCCAGCATCAGCTTGGATATTTTTTACACCATAGTTACCTATGTCCGCAACTAATCCTGCCCATGTTGCTGTATGCTTTCCATAAACAAGTGAACCAAACCTATTTGACTCTAGACCGAATATTAAATTTTCCCAAGCGGCTTCTTCATCAAGATCATCGTATTTATTAGTCCTTACGCCATCTGCTTTTGCATAATTTTCTTTGGCTTTTAACCAAAAATCACCCGTGAAGCCAAGGTCATCAGTAAACATAGTTTTACCTCTAAGCCTCAAGCTTGCCTCTAAACCACTTGACCGATCATCAATGGTTTTTCCAATGTCCGATTTCCCTTGAAATCTCAAGTTGTAGTACCATCTAGAATTATTTTCAATATCCGTAAATCGAGATATCTCACTACCGTTATCACGATCTAAATAGTTCTCTATCCAGTTTCCATCTTTATTTTTAGCATAGGAACTTGTGCTAACACTGACTGATAATGCTAAAATTGCGAATGGGTAAAAAAAGCGCATTTTAAACTCCTTTTATTGCTCATGTTGTTTCCATCTTTTTAAGATGGTGATTTTACTATTATTAGATACGAGAATTGCACAATGAATTTGCAAGCCAAAAATATTTTTGCAAATAAAGACAGTCAATTGATTAAGTAAAATCAATTCACAAACACTGCAATCACGCAATTACATTAAGAACAACCAAGCCAAGAAAACTATTACATGAATTTATTTTTATTACTTAATGATCACTCTTGATTGAAAACTAAAAAACAAAAGTGACCATATTATTTCAGAAAAGATTTAGCTTTATATCCCATTAATTTTAAGTCGTTCCCCTTTTGATTTAATGATATCTTTATACCAATTAAAACTCTTTTTCTTCTTCCGTTCTAATGTGCCATTACCTTCATTATCTCGATCAACATAAATAAATCCGTAACGCTTAGACATTTGTCCCGTTGACACGCTGACCAAATCGATAGGACCCCAAGAGGTATATCCCATTACTTCAACACCGTCTTGAATAGCTTCACCAACCTGATACAAGTGATCATTTAGGTACTGAATACGATAGCCATCCTCAATATTTCCGTTTTCGTCCACTACGTCTTTTGCGCCTAATCCATTTTCTACTATGAAAAGTGGTAGCTGATAACGGTCATATAAGAAGTTTAATATATAACGCAAACCAATTGGGTCGATCTGCCAGCCCCATTCAGACGCTTTTAGATAAGGGTTCGCAATTAAGTTCATCATATTGCCACTGGCTTTTGCTAATTCGGTAGGATCTGCACTAGCACAACTACTCATGTAGTAGCTGAATGAAACAAAATCGACAGTAGCTCTTAGCGCATCTCTATCATCATCGGTTATATCTAATTCAACACCTAACTCAGTGAACTTACGAGCAATATAACTTGGGTAATACCCACGAACTTGAACATCGCCAAACATTAACCATTCACGGTTTTGAGTGAGCATCTTCATCATATCGTCTGGTTTACAGGTTAGTGGATATTGCAATGCACCAAGCATCATGTTGCCTATTTTTCCATCTGGAATAATGTCATGGCATGCTTTAACAGCTTTAGCACTTCCAACTAACTGATGATGTATTGCCTGAAAACGAGTCTGCTCATCACAGTTACGTGGCAGACCTGAGCCAGTAAATGGATCATGAAGTGAGACATTGATTTCATTAAATGTTAGCCAATACTTAACCTTATTCTTGTAACGATCGAAGACTATTTTTGAATAACGCTCAAAAAAATCAATAACTGTTCTGGATGCCCAGCCTTGGTATTTTTCCGCAAGGTTTAAAGGCATTTCATAATGAGATAGCGTTACCAACGGAGTAATACTGTACTTAATAAGTTCGTCAAAAATGCGGTCATAATAGGCCAATCCAGCTTCGTTAGGTTCCGTTTCATCACCATTTGGAAAAATTCGACTCCAAGCGATAGACACTCGTAAACAGGTAAATCCCATCTCAGCAAACAGTGCAATATCTTCGGGGTAACGATTGTAAAAATCGATGGCAACATCTTTGATATTAAAATCACCTTTTTCGGCGATATACGATATCTCCCATAGCACCATATGGCTGAACATCAGCTGTTGATAGTCCTTTACCATCTGTAATATGAGAACCTTCTATTTGGTTGGCGGCGGTCGCGCCACCCCACATAAACGAATCAGGAAATCGAAAGCTCATTAAAATAATCTCCTTAATTTGCTTTGTACTGTGAATTTGAATTTTTTTGCGCCGATTTCACCACGATTCACTTGGCCAAATAGAACAGTCAGAATTGTTGCTAAAACAATAGATAGAGCCGATGCAAATACTGTCACCCAAAAAGTAATATCAATCCCTTTCGGGGAGATTATTTGAGGTAAAGCCAGGATGCTTGGCAACGCAAATGAATAAGCACGAGCATTGAAATACGCAATAATGGCCGCACTGATGGCTGCTGCAATACACCCTATAACGAAAGGACGTTTTTTAGGTAAATTGACCCCATAAATTGCTGGTTCAGTGATACCAAACAGACCCGCAGTAAAAGCGGAACCCGCAATAGATTTTAGCTTGGCATCTTTGGTCACAAGGAAAACACCTAGCGCTGCACCCGCTTGAGCTAATACGGCAGGAATCACCAGAGGTAGAATACTGTCTGAGCCCAATACGGCCATGTTGTTCAGCAAAATTGGTACAAAACCCCAATGTAAGCCAAAGATAACAAATACTTGCCAGAAAGCACCCATACTAAGACCAGCCAAAGTTGGACTCGCGGCGTACATCAATTCAAGCCCATGAGCTAGCAGTTGACTCAGGCTCGTGGTGACAGGTCCAATCAAAAGGAAGGTCAACGGAATGGTGATCACAATACATAAAAGTGGAGTAAAGAAGTTCTTTACAGCACTAGGAAGTACTTTGTTAAACAGAGGCTCCAACTTGCAAGATACCCAAGCTGCAAAAATAATTGGCATAACAGAAGATGCATAGTTCATAAAGGTAATTGGCATACCAAAGAACGTCAGGGTTTCATATCCAGGAGCGTGAGAAGCATTAAACGCAGCAATCATGGTTGGATGGACTAATGCGCCACCGATAGCCATAGTGATAAATGGACTACCTTTAAACTTAGCACCCGCTGTATAACCCAGCGCTATAGGAAAGAAGTAAAACAGCGCATCACTACCAGCAAATAGCAGTTGATAAATACCGCTCTCATGTGTTGTCCACCCCGCAGCAATTACAAGCGCCAAAGCGCCTTTCAATATACCTGATGCGGCCATAACACCAAGTAATGGTGTAAAGATGCCAGAAATAACATCGATAAAGGTACTAAGTAAGCCTTCTTTTTTTNNTTCAATTTCTTCCGTTTCTGTCACAACGGAACCGCTCAATGCCGCCTGTATTGCTTTAAAAACGCTACTAACGTGATTTCCAATAACAACCTGATATTGTCCACCACTTTCTACTGCGGTAATAACACCATCCAGCGATTTTGTTTGTTCTTTGTCTGCTTTGGAACTGTCATTAAGTTTAAAGCGTAGACGAGTCGCGCAATGAATTACGCTTTTCACGTTTTGAGCACCACCGACACTCTGAATGATATCGGTCGCGAATTGTTCATATCCCATTTTAATCTCCTACTACTTAACAGTAGCAGAACCATACCAAACAAAATTGGATGTCCAACCTATTTTATTTTTTGTATACAGTTATCTGTGATTGACTTCAAAATTTCGAACTCAGAACTCAATAAGTTTCCATTATTGTCATTCATGAAAGATGTATTGTGGTGTTTGAGCTCACTGAGTCTTTATCAAGACATCCTGCAATCCCCTATTAAGCTAGGTCGAAAAAATCTCCGCCTCATCGTTTAACCATGTCAGATGGTAATGCTCAAATAGATAAAGAAATGAACTCAAATGAGTTGGAATGAAATGGCTGCTGAAAATATTAGAAAAAACATATGGAAATTAGGTGATCGATTAGGTCTGCAACTTGGCATACATCGTTACCACACTATGACCTACCCCATAAAATTGAGCTCGTAATTGATACAACACAAAAGGTGTCTATACAGCTTATTAGATTCTCATCACAATTTTTTGGATTTTACGATGCTATCTTATGTTGTGTAGACAACTTATAGCTGTATTGTAATGAGGACCACATGTTAAGCACCCTGATAACGAAAGAGCGAATTCAGTTAATTGATCATATTTCCGATTGGGAATCATCTATCGACTTACTATGTAGACCATTAACTGAAGATGGTTCGATTGAAAGTGTATACATCGATTCAATTAAGACAACGACAAAGGAAATAGGTCCTTATTATGTTTTAGCCCCTCAAATTGCGATGCCACATTCACGCCCTGAAAATGGTGTCAATAAAAACGCATTAGCTTTGTTAATTGTTCGTAACGGTGTCGAATTCAACAGTGAGGAAAACGACCCAGTTAAATTACTATTACTGCTCGCTGCCAAAGATAGCACTCAGCATTTAGAGTTGATCCAAGCTATCTCTACATTTTTTTGCAATGAAGATGATGTATCCAAAGTCATACATGCTAAGAGCATTGATGACATTATTGAAACAATTAAAAAATACTGAGGTTTATATGAAAATAATGGCGGTTTGCAGTTCCGGTCTCGGCACTTCATTTATGATCGAGCTTAAAGTAAAAGAAATAATGAAAGAATTAGGCATTCCATCCGAAGTTGGACACACTGATGTTGGATCAGTGACATCTGATATGGCGGATATTTTTATTTGCACAAAAGATTTAGCAAGCAGCATTAAGTTTGAAAACTTAATTGCGATCCCAAACATTACTGATAAAGTTGCTATGAAGGATGCGATTCAAGCGTTCTTGAATCGATAATGGAGGATAAATAAAATGTTAAAACTACTCACGGACATTCTAAGTACGCCAGCCATTTTAATCGGCTTTGTATCTCTATTTGGGCTTTTAATTCAAAAAAAAGGAAGTTCAGACATTATTAAAGGCTCTATTAAAACAATATTAGGTTTTGTAGTTATTGGTGGTGGTGCAGGTATTTTAGTAAATGCCGTCACTCCTGTTGGAGCATTATTAGAACAAGGTTTTAATCTTCGTGGCGTTATTCCTAACAACGAAGCCATTTATGCAACTGCCATGAAGGATTTTGGTGGGGCGACGTCGATGATCATGGCGTTTGGCATGGTCGCTAATATTTTCTTTGCACGATTCAGCCGCTTTAAATTCATATTTTTGACTGGCCACCACACCCTATTTATGGCATGCATGGTTGCGATCATTCTCAGTGTCGCTGGTTTTGAAGGTGTTACGCTGGTTGCGCTGGGCTCGGTAACCTTGGGCTTGATCATGGTACTGTTCCCAGCAATGGCACAGCCATTCATGCGAAAAATTACAGGTAGTGATGATGTTGCTTTTGGTCATTTCTCTACTTGTGGCTATGTTGCAGCAGGTCTTGTTGGCAAACTGGTTGGCAAAGGCTCAAAAAGCACTGAAGAGATGAATTTACCTAAGAATTTGATCTTCTTACGTGACTCATCAATTTCAATTTCTCTCACCATGGGTGTAATTTATCTGATTTTAGTGACCGCCGCTGGCGATGAATTTGTAACAACTCATCTCAGTAACGGACAAAATCCAATCGTTTATGCCATCATGAGTGCGATTGGTTTTGCAGCTGGTGTGTTTATCATTTTACAAGGTGTTCGTCTGGTATTNGCTGAGATTGTTCCAGCATTTACTGGTATTTCACAGAAATTAGTACCNAATGCTAAGCCCGCTCTTGATTGCCCATTNGTATTCCCATATGCNCAAAATGCGGTATTNATTGGTTTTCTGTGCAGNTTCTTAGGCGGATTACTGAGCATGGCGGTACTTGGTTCATTAAACATGACTTTGATTTTGCCTGGTGTTGTGCCACATTTTTTCACAGGTGCAACTGCTGCGGTATTTGCTAATGCAACCGGCGGTCGTCGTGGTGCTGTTATCGGTTCTTTCGTTAATGGTGTTGTTATCACATTCTTAACCTTGTGGCTGTTACCTGTACTCGGCAAATTAGGTTTTGCAAACACCACTTTCTCTGATGCCGATTTTGCTGTGACTGGTATTTTCTTGGGATACTTAGCAACAATCAGTAAGCAAGCTGTAATTGCAGGGATCGCCATTGTTGCCGCGGGTGTTCTATCTACGGGTTTCTTATTCAAACCTACAGTTCGAACAGCAGAAAAAACCAATTAAGCAACATTAAAGAGACAATAATTAACAGACGAATAATTTCGTCTGTTAATTATTTAAGTAGCTAAAATTTTTTGAATGGAAATCTAATTAACTTGATATTTGAGCTCTTCAGATTTAATATGAGTTTGCTTTAATAACCGCCAAAAGGACTCGTATGAATATAACAGAAAAACAGCGAGATGTTATTGAGTATATCTTGAATAAGATTCAAGAAAACTTTCTTATTCCTGGCGATAAATTGGATAGCGAATTAGCGATATCTAAAGCAATAGGCGTTACCCGGACAACCGTCAGAGAAGCAACAAGATACTTGGTTGATAAAAAAACTATTTATCGAGTTAAAGGCTCTGGCTTATACGTCGGTACTGATGTCGACTCGTTAGAAAATGAAACATCCTCTACACAATCGAATTTTGATAAACAAGCAGAAAAAAGTGGTGAAGATAGCCGAAGAAAAGTTATCTCTGCAAGTATATCCTCAATTCCATCCGTTCAAATAGCACATAGTTTACGTGTTAAACCGAATGAAAAAGTATATGTTATTGAGCGGTTACTAAGTTTTGGAACAAAACCAGTCGCCTTAGAAAAAACCTATATTCCATTAACTATTCTTTCAGATCTCCAGTTTCAGGAAATGGAAAAATCTAAGCACTCATACTTAGAGAAAATGACTGGAAAGAAAATAAAAACCAGAGAACAAGATATATCAGCCTTTAATTTGAATGATGAAAAATCTTGTGATTTACTTGATGTCTCTGAAGGTCAAGCGATGATCGAATTGCGGGAAGTTGTATATTTTGTGGATGGCACTCCATGTGAGTACAACATTTCAATCATTAACAGTGATCTATTTAATATACATCAAGTCATTCATAAAGAATCATAGATAATAAATTCACCCTCCTCTACATAGAATAAATCATGAATAATCAACATTCATGATTTATTCTATTTTCTCTGTTTTACCCCCCACAAAATACCTTATGTTTAATATCAAATAGCATTAAATTTGAACTATCTCACACTTTTATCCGCTAGTGATCTGTATAGTCCAACAAAAGATGTATAGACAACTTTATGTGTATTCTAACTTTCCTATTAAGAAAATAAGACGCGCATAGCCCACTAAGGCTCGTTGTATATAAGACCTATGAACAAGGCCTTACTTTATTACAAGAGCAGAATTGAAGGAGTAACTTTGTGACTAGTTTATTAACCCAACTTAAAGCCTATACAACAGTTGTTGCAGACACCGGGGAGCTCCCTTTAATTAAGATGTTTTCGCCACAAGATGCCACGACAAATCCGTCACTGATCCTAAAAGCTGTTAGTAATCCTGAATATAATTCATTATTGGAACAGGCTATCAGCCAGGCAAAAGGGATTTCTGATGTCAAAATTATTCAGCTGGAAGAAACTGTAGATCGCCTTATTGTGCTGATAGGTGCTGAAATTCTTAAGTATATTCCAGGCCGCATTTCAACTGAGGTTGATGCCCGATTATCGTTTGATACAAAAGCGACTATCGATAAAGCAAGAAAACTCATTGGATTATATGAACACTATGGTTTCACACGAGATCGCGTGCTCATCAAAATGGCCGCTACATGGGAAGGTATTCGTGCTGCCGAACAGCTCGAAAAAGAGGGTATCAATTGTAATCTGACATTGTTGTTTAGCTTTGCTCAGGCCAGAGCTTGTGCTGAAGCCGGTGTTTATCTGATCTCTCCTTTCGTTGGCCGGATCATGGATTGGTATAAAGCCAAAACCGGCGAGTCATATGCTGCTGAAAATGACCCAGGTGTTATCTCTGTTAAAAGCATCTACCAATATTACAAACAACATGATTATTCGACCATCGTGATGGGTGCCAGCTTCCGCAACATTGGTGAGGTTTTAGCTTTGTCTGGTTGTGATCATCTGACCATCAGCCCTGCATTACTCGAAGATTTAGATTCGATGTCTGGCAAATTAGATCGCGCCTTAGTCGATGAGGGCAAGAAAAATCCACAGCCAGTTCGATTAACCGAAGCAGAATTCCGCTGGGAACATAACCAAGATGCCATGGCTACAGAGAAATTAGCTGAAGGGATCCGTAACTTCGCGATCGACCAAAACAAGTTAGAAGATATTTTACTTAGCAAATTTAATTGATATTTTTTAGGAAGGTTTTTGTAATGAATCTGGAAAGAAGAACATTAGCGAATGCAATTCGAATGTTAAGTGTGGATGCCGTACAACAAGCTAATTCTGGACATCCTGGAGCGCCGATGGGCATGGCTGATATCGCCGAGGCATTATGGCGCGGACATCTCTCACACAACCCGAATGATCCGCATTGGATCAACCGCGATCGTTTTGTTTTATCGAACGGTCATGGCTCTATGCTGTTGTATTCCTTATTACATTTAACTGGTTATGACCTACCAATTGACGAGCTGAAACGTTTTCGTCAGATGCACTCTAAAACACCAGGACATCCTGAATTAGGTTATACGCCAGGTGTTGAAACAACGACTGGCCCCCTGGGTCAAGGGGTTGCCAATGCCGTGGGCATGGCACTGGCCGAAAAAGTGCTCGCTGCTCAGTTTAACCAGCCTGGTCATAACGTCATTGACCATTACACCTACGCCTTTATGGGTGATGGTTGCATGATGGAAGGGATCTCCCATGAGGTGTGCTCCTTTGCTGGTACGTTTGGACTAGGCAAGCTGATCGCTTTTTGGGATGACAATGGTATCTCCATTGATGGTCATGTCGATGGCTGGTTTAACGAAGATGTTGCTGCCCGATTCAAAGCTTATGGCTGGCATGTGATTGAGAAAATTGATGGGCATGATGCGGATAGTATCTTAGCGGCTATTGAAGAAGCGAAAAAAGATACCACCAGACCAAGCCTGCTGTGCTGCAAAACAACGATTGGTTTTGGTTCACCAAATAAAGCGAATAGCCATGATTGTCATGGTTCGCCATTGGGCAAAGACGAGATCGCTTTAGTCAGAAAGCAACTGAATTGGAACTATCCTCCGTTTGAGATCCCACATGAAATCAAATCCGCATGGGATGCCAGTATTAGTGGTGCAGCA
>Ga0065701_1012957_pt1 | contig 11825 bp, 2 predicted proteins | sample Biomet1_FD_59088 | JGI IMG/M metagenome (GOLD analysis project Ga0065701, IMG submission 59088) | Microbial communities from bioreactor (seeded with anoxic lake sediment) at LBNL, California, USA - Biofuel metagenome 1 version 3... | ecosystem: Engineered > Bioreactor > Anaerobic > Unclassified ...
GTAACCTTGCTGTCTATTAAACTGGAAGTACCAACCCGCAGAAACATCGGACTTATCGCTAGCGGATGCCGGTATAGAATCTGCTCCCAGATTTTGGGTCAGCCAGCAAACCGGACTTCCTGTTATATCGGAACTAATCGAATGATACGTCACTTTTTTGTCTGTCGGTGCACCATTTTGACCAGCAACATGATAAATTTCAAATGAGACAGGACAAACTTTCAACCGGTAGGTTATGGGGCTATATCCGAAACCCTGTGCATTCTTTGCATACGCACGAATATAGATAGTAGCTCCTTCGGTCAGATTCAATAATTCTTCCGAAAACGACATTTTTCCATTATCACTGGGCACAACAGTAACCCCCAACCCATCAACAGTAGGAGCACCGGTGGTATTCCAGCAAAATCCACGATCAGTGACCGTCAATCCACCATCGGACAAGAGAGTCGCAAAAGCAACGGCAGAGGTTGCGGCTTGTGTAGAATCGGGAACTTCCACATTACTTACAACCGGGACAGACAGTTTCACTCCATCCTGTACACAACGTAACGGCATGCCGGTTGCTTTGTCCATTCTGGCAATAGTGCTGGCAGTGGCTTGTTGGAATAAATAATTACCGGTAGTATATGAGGCTTGTGTGACGCTCCAATAATAGCTTGCTATACCACGGTCTTTTAATTTACCATCTGTACCGTTTAACATACCGGCAGCATGCAGCCTCAGAGCCGACTTGTAACCATCAGCCATGCTGTTCCAGTTTTGCACTGTAGTACCTGCTGCATTCCATTCCGTTGAGGTAGGAACACGCCAGCCTAACGCCAGCAATTTATTACACGGATCGTTATCTGCCGACCACTGGGAACTTTCATTTATACTTGTGATCCAAGCCCTGGATGGCATTCGTATATTCCCATCGTACCGATATCCCTGCAACCTATTAAATTGCCAGTACCAACCTACAGAAGCATCCGTTATATCCGATTCGGAAGAGGGTATCGAATCGGCTCCAAGATTCTGTAACAACCAACATTTGGCAGCACCAGAAATAGTATAACTTGTTGAATGATAATTCACATCTTTTCCTACAGGCGCTCCATAGGAGCCAGCTTCGTGACGAACTTTAAATGACCCAGGGGCAACTCTTAGTTGTTACGCTCGGACCATATCCGATCCCTGCATCATTAACAGCATATGCTCTCACATAGTAAACCACATCTTTCTTCAGTTTGGTAATGGTATCACTATATATCCCCACACCCTTCTCTTCATCAGTAGAATACGAATCATTTAAAGTCGGTTCTTTCGTTGATCCCCAACATAATCCACGCTGCGTGATGTCCGATCCTCCATTATCGATAACTGCGGCTACACCCAACTGGGTAGAATCATTAATAGATGACACGGAAACAGGGTTCAAAACTGGGACATCGGGTTTCGTTTCAATAGTATCAACCGCCCCGTATCCGGTGCCATAACTGTTCGTAGCATAAGCTCGGATATAATAGTGGGTCGCACGGCTCAATTTAGTAAGTACACAAGAATAATCTCCAAGTCCATTCCTAGTCGCCGGACGGACAGAACTCTTTATGGTCGGGACGGAATCAGTACTCCAGCAGACACCACGCGCTAAAATGGTTAGCGTGCCCCCACCGGTTGCTGTTACGTTTCCACCGGAGGTAGCTCCAGTACTCAGTATATTCTCGGCTTTAGTAGTAGTAACGGTAGGTACCGTAAGAGTTCTGATCGTATCGGTTTTCCCATATCCCGTTCCGAGTTGATTGGTAGCATAAGCTCTTACATAATACGTAGTTCCCTCTTTTAGACCTTTGAGAATCATCGAATATCCGCCTACTCCGCCTGATGAATACGGAATTTTAAGACTATCGGTAGTTGGTAATCCGAACATGCTGTAACAAACTCCTTTGGTAGCGACAGGCGATCTTCCTTCACTAACGACACTACCCCCACTCACTGCCGTATACCTAGCTACAGATCGAGCTTCCGTAGTTTCAACCGTTGGTAGCGTAGGTGTAGTAAAGGATGTCGTCGGCGTAACCGAATAGCGTGTCCCGGCGCTGTTCGTTGCATAGGCCCAGACATAGTATTTCGTATTTGGTTTCAATCCCGTTATTCTTCCGCTAAAGGACGATGCAATGGTTCCTAAAGCTAAGGTGCTATCAGCCGGAGTTGGATACACAGGCGGAATGCCAGTCGTGTTCCAATAGAATCCTTCACCCACTACCGATGCTCCTCCCGTTGTTTCAATCACAGAAGAGACAGTAGCTGCCGTAAGGTTCAGATCGGTTGTTGAAATGGTAGGTATCTTGACTGTCGGACGTATAACTTCGGTAGTAATACTGTCTAATTCACCATAACCGGTGCCTTTCTTGCTTGTTGCAAATGCCCGTATATAGTATTTAGTACCGGGCAGTAAGTTGTCAAGTGGACATGTATAATGACCTAATCCACCCTTGGTGTCAAATTTCTTGGTAACCATCGCAATTGTCGGAATCGTATCCAGGCTCCAGCATATACCTCTGGAAGTGACAGACAGCCCTCCTTCATCGGTTACGGTACCTCCGCATATTGCTTTTATACTGTCCGCAACTGCAAGCGAATCGGTCGTTACACTGGGTAAAACAACTGCAAGTGTTGTAAAGTCGATCGGGGTTCCATATCCGGTACCGACTGCGTTGGTGGCATAGGCTCTGACATAGTAGTGCGTTTCGGCAGCCAGTCGCGTCATGTTTGCCTCAAATGTTCCGATGGTTGTCGTCGTATCGTCAACAGTCTTGGTCAACAAATCAACCGTGGGGTTACGGTAAATGCTCCACACCACTCCCCGGGCTGTGATGGTTGATCTGCCATCGTGCGTGACCTCTCCTCCACTGGTGGCCGTTGTGGGACCTCTCCTCGTTGCCGGTTTCGTTGCAGTCAAAACAGGAATTCCATCCGTATAAAACTCTTTCTCAAGCCCATATGCCGTGCCGATTACATTGGTGGCATAGGCTCTGACATAGTATTTTGTATTCGGTTTCAACCTTGTTAGCAAACTCTCATAACGCTCAATTCCGGAGCCGTTAGTCGTACAGGAATCAGGATAAGCTATAGTCGGATTGCTCTTAAGGCTCCAACATACCCCTTTAACCCTTATTTCAGCACCTCCATCGCTTTTAATTATTCCTCCACTCTTGGCACTAACACCCGTAGTATCAGATATATCAACTGTTTGTAAATAGGGGGCAGTTTGAGTTATCGTAATACGAATCTGCTTTCCATAACGGGTTCCCGCGCTGTTTTTTGCATAGGCACGAACATAGTAGGAGACATACATGTTCATGTTTTTAATCTCACTTACAAACCGATCCGGTCCGGAACCAGCAGGGAGCCGGTTTACAGTAACCGTATCGGGATCGAATAGTGAGTTCGTACTCCATACTACTCCTTTCTCTTCAATCGTTCCACCGCCGGTATTAGTAATGCTACCTCCTGTGACAACCGAAGAACTCGAATTCGGCTTTGGACTGGCTGTTTCCACAGTAGGAAGAATAACGGGTGTAGTAAATGTAACCTCTTTTCCATAGGCAATGCCCTGGCTATTTTTAGCATAAGCTCTTGCATAATAAACTGTTCCCGGGCTTAATTCTTTCAGTGTACTGCTAAAGGTAGAGTCTTTTGCGTTTACAATATCGTACTGAGTCTTCGTTAATAATGAGAAAGTTGGCTCATGCCCTATACTCCAGCAAACTCCGCTATTTGTAATGGTAGTTCCTCCGGTGTTTGTAATGATACCTCCTCCGCTGGCGGTGATCCCGTTAGCGGAAGGAATAACCGGATTAGTGGTAACGGCAGGCTCAGAAAGAGTGGTAAAATACAACTTCTTTCCGTATGTGGTACCAATATTATTAATCGCAAAGGCAAAGACATAATATTTGGTCGCGGGAGCCAGCCCTTTCATATCGATAGTAAACATGCCCTGACCAATACCGTTTTTGACAGCTCTGTTGACTTTAACCGTATCATAGTCAAAATTCTCAACCGTACTCCAAACAACACCACAGGTATGCACAGCATCTCCTCCGTTATCAGGGATATTACCAACACCGGTGGCTGTGGTACTCTGAATATTGGATGCCGGTAGCGTCGTCACGACGGGGGAAGTAGGCGGATCGGTTTTAAAGTTACGGGGTTCTGCACCATAAGCAGTGCCGGCAATATTGGTTGCAAAAGCCTTCACGTAATAACGGGTATTGCACTTCAGTTTTGTAATGTTACTGATAAATGAACCGTCACCACCACCGTTATATATCCTGTTTACCACCACCGTGTCTGGAATAAAGGTGGAGACTGTACTCCACACAACTCCTCTATGTGTAACAGGCGATCCTCCATTCAAGAGAACTTCGCTGTAACAGGTGGCTGTGGTAGGTCCTGTTGCTTTGGCTTCGGAGATACTAACTGTCGGTAAAGCCGGCGTTATAAAGCTAACCTCGTCGCCGTAAGCAATAGTGTTAAATTGGTTGGCTGCATAGGCTTTCACATAGTATGTCGTGTTCGGTAGCAGGTTCTTCATTAGATACTTAAAGCTGCTGCCTACGGGATATCCGGTTTCGGAAGTTTCGGAAGTTTTATTATACTTTATCGTATCGGTACTGAAATTAGGAGAGGTACACCAGAGCAAGCCACGAGTGGTAACAAGGGCACCTCCGTTGGATATGATCGTTCCGCCTCCGGTTGCCGAGGTAGCCGAGTTTAGCGTCACGGCATCCGTTCGTATCTTCGGTCGTACCGGAGGTTGCGTTGTCAGGGTATCGGTATTGCCATAGGTGGTTCCTACTCCATTTGTGGCATAGGCTCGTACATAATAGGTAGTACTACCCATCAGACCGTCTATATAGGAAGTAAACTCTCCAACACCGGGTTGATCATTTGGTACACCGCCATCGCCAATGACTGGTAACCCCTTTGTATTCCAACAGATCCCACTGCGAGTTACGGTTGATTGCCCTTCGGATACTACATTGCCGCCACTCTTAGCCGACGTGCTTGTAGTATTGGTCGCTTGAGTGGTTGTCACCGTCGGACGTTGAGCNGTGGTAAAAGATACCGGATTCCCGTAACTGACACCAAATTGGTTTTCCGCATACGCTCTTACATAGTAAGTAGTTCCCGGAGTCAATCCACTAAGGGTTGAACTAAACGATAGAGTGTCGATTAGTATCGTCGTCCTTTTGGTAGTCTGTGCCTCTGGATCAAAATCAGGTTTTTCACTCCAGCAAACACCCTTTTTCAGTATGGGAAGTCCACCGGTATCGATAATATTACCTCCGGATGTGCCCGTCACGCCGTCGGGTTCGGGTACTGCATTCTTGGTAAGTACCGTTGGCAATTCGGGATCCTCAGTCTTGAAAGAAAGAGAATCACCATAAGCCGTACCCACGATGTTGGTGGCATAGGCACGAACATAATAAAAAGTATTAGCGTCCAATCCGTTAATAGTGTGTTCGAATTCGCTAATGTCGCCCTTTTCGGTAGTATGGTCACCATCGATCGTCGGAGTATTGGATGTACCCCAACAGAGGCCACTCTCGGTTACGGGAGAACCTCCGTTGTTTGTAATTTTACCCACCACGACAGCCGTTCCAGCTGTACGGGATACAATTTCGGAAGTAATGACTTCGGGAAGCGTAACGGTTGAAAATTTAACACTATCGCCATAAGCTGTGCCTATACTGTTGGTCGCATAAGCCCGGTAGTAGTATGTTGTGTTGCCTTTAAGATCGGACATGGTACCGCTAAACTGTTGATTATCGCCCGGACAAGAAACATGCATGGTATCACTTGTCACATTGGGTGTGGTATTCCACCATATTCCCCGGTCGGTGATCTCATCTCCTCCGTTGCTAATAATCTTTCCATTACCCTTCGCGCTCGATCCTGCAACATCCGATATCGGCAATGTTTTCACCGTAGGAATTTTTGCCGGCAATGTTGTAAAGCTAACGCTATCGCCATAAGCAATTCCTGCTGTGTTTTCAGCGTATGCCCGCAGATAATAATGAGTGCTGCCATGCAGTTTGGTGAGGACAGATGCAAACTCTCCTGTTTTGGTTCCGTCCGACGTGAGTGAATCGTTCACGGTTGGATTCGGTGTCGTACTCCAGCAAACGCCGCTGCGAATTACCGGATCGCCGCCATCACTGGTTATATTTCCTCCACTGACCGCAGAAACATTGCCGATCAAGGTGGGGGGTGTTGTTGTAGCGGTTGGAACCTTATCGGTGCGGAATGTCATGTCGTCACCATAAGAGGTTCCTTTCTTGTTGGTAGCATAGGCTCTGAAATGGTATTCAGTATTACCTGAAAGCCCGGTTGCTTTTACCTTATAAGTTCCCAGTCCTGATCCTTTAGAAAGATAATTATTGCCATCACACACCGGATCTTTGGTTGTTCCCCAGCAGATACCCCGTTCTGTAACCGGATCGCCACCCTCAAACAGCACCTCCCCGCTGAGAAGAGCCGAATTACCGGTAATAGAATCCAGATTTACCGATACGGTTTTAACCGTAGGCGGAACCGAAGGTAAAGTAGTCAAACTGTCGAGATTACCGTAAGAAACACCGGCACCATTAACCGCATAGGCTCGAACATAGTATTTTATATCAGGCAGAAGCTTTGTTATTGAGCTGGTATAGGATCCGGTACCATCTTTACCCAACAGTTCTGATGTACTTGACACTGACGTATAGATTGGGTTCTTTCCAAGACTCCAGCAAACACCTCTTGCCGTAATAACCGAATGGCCGTTATCGTCAATCATTCCCCCACTCTGCGCCGTGTTAAACCCAGAATTAGTTGGTGCAGTGGTAGAAATAGAAACCAAAGATGCTGTCGTGAAGCTGGTCTCCTTGGTATAAGCAGTATCTACCTTGTTGATGGCATACCCTTTCGCGTGGTAAAGGGTTCCCATCTCCAAACCGGTGATGTCTGTTTTGAAGTCACCGTAATCGGTTGCATTGAAAGTAATCGACGGCACAAAAGTATACTTGCTTTGACCTTCCGCCCTGTAGCACACACCACGGGAGGTAATCAGTGCCCCACCGTTGGTCTGAACTTTTGCAGTACCAGTGGCTGTTTTTCCGGTAATATCATAGATCACGAGTGTCGAGTCTAAGACAGGTAGCTTGGGAGCTAACGTTTTGAAGGTAACGTAATCGCTATATCCAGTTCCGGATTTGTTTGTCGCAAATGCTCTTACATAGTAGGTAGTATCGCCAAGCAAACGTAACATGCTGCATGTGAACATGGAATCTGTAGCTGCACTGGTCTCTCTTCCGGCTGCACTATCAGTGAGCGGATCGCCTTTTGCACTCCAGAGGAATCCTTTCTCAGAAATAGATGCATTGCCAAAGCTAGTAATTTTACCACTTGCTTTTGCCGAAATATTGGTAATACCGGAGATCCCTGTAACTATTACTACGGGTATATCCTTAGAATAGACAAATGTTGTATCTTTCCCATAAGCAATTCCCCAGCGGTTGCGGGCAAAAGCGCGCACATGATACGTGACACCGGGATTTATGTCTGTTATCTTAAGAGAATACATGCCAATCTCTTTTGTCCTTTGGGAAACATTTTTCGAAGAATATTCAGGATATATAGGATTTATAGCAGGATTTGGGGTCGTACTCCAGCAAATACCACGATAGACGACAGAATCTGATCCTAAATCTGTTCCCAATGATGTAATATTGCCACCTCCAGAAGCTGTATTATCCATAAAGGCTGTCGGAGTCAATGTATAAACCTCGGGATAAGCCTTTGTAATTACACTATCCAGATTTCCATAGCCTACTCCTACCGCATTAGTAGCATAGGCACGGATATAATATTTTTTTCCGGGCTTCAAACCTTTCAATTCACTGACAAATGTCTTATTGCGTTCAAAGTCAGATGAGTGGCTACTAAAATCGTTCGTGCACGTATCATTAACTGTCGGTATCTTCACACTACTCCAGCAAACACCACATTTTATAATGTTAGAAACTCCAATTTTTTCGACTGTTCCTCCACTGGTAGCAGTGGTTCCAGTGGCACTGCTTGGCGCTGTTGTTTTCAAAGCTACAAGTGTATCGGTTTTGAATGCGTTTCTGACCGAATAGGATGTGTCAACTCTATTGATCGCGTATCCTTTGAAATAATAGGTCGTATTCGGCTTCAATCCGGTCAACAAACTTCCAAGGGTTTTGCCATCAGATCCTGTTTCGATTGTTGATGGAACATAGGTATAATCTTTATCGTCGATGCTGTAGCAAATACCCTTGGCTGTCACTGGCGCACCACCATTATTGTCAATATACATATAGCCAATAGCAGAGGTGTCTTTAATATTATCGGCATAAATTGTCGATTCATTTAGCTTCGGCTTGCTTGCCCCCTTTGTCTTGAATTCTTTCACATCGCCATAGGCATACCCGTAGGAATTCACTGCATAGGCCTGAACATAATAAGTCGAATCGCCCCATAGGCTTGTCAATGTACTTGGATATTCTCCGATACCCGACCCATCATTCGAAGTAACATCGTGGGAAGAAAATTTTGCTTTACGGTCTTCTCGTGGCTCATAATGAGTACTCCAAATAATACCTCGCCTAGTAACAGAGGATCCTCCTTCACTCTTTATTTCACCTCCACTAATAGCAGAAATATTTGTGATATCCTTCACATCCAATGTAATAATATAAGGAGCTCCCGGTATCACTGTAAACGATACGGTATCACCGTAAGCAATACCAGCACCATTAATAGCATATGCTCTCATATGATATTTAATGTTGGGTCTCAAATCGTTTATGGTATCGTAGAACCGTCCCAGTCCCGCGTTTATAGAATCGACCGTATACCCAATGTGGGAAGATATCGTTGGGAACTCTTCTGTTCCCCAACAAATACCACGCTTGATAATAGGGGATCCTCCATCGGAGAGAATATATCCTCCTCCGATTCCGGTTGCGCTGGTAGAGCTTATCATTCGAAGACATGATTCCTTAAGGGTTACCACTCTCGGATAATTGAGCGTTGTTAAGCTATCCAGATTTCCGTACGATATCCCGGCTCCATTCACAGCATAGGCCCTCAGGTAATAGGCGGTTCCTGGTTTCAGATTTGTAAGAGTGCTGGTGAAATCAGACATTCCAGTTCCATCATTCGTAATGGAATCCGCTACAACCACAGGATTTTTCGTCACGCTCCAGCATACCCCTTTCGATGTGACATTGGAATATCCTTCCCCGATAATAGTACCTCCACTGATCGCTGACCCTCCTGTCTTCTTTTCCGGTCGTTTTGTTGTAACCGATAGATGAGCCGCCGTTGTAAACTGGACCTCATTGCTGTAGCTGGTTCCCTTTATATTTGTAGCATATGCTTTTGCATGATAGGTGGTACCCTCCGTTAACTCGGTCATGGTTGTAACAAAAGACCCTGTAACATTAACCGTTGAAGACGAAATACATTTTTCGGAAATAAGATCTGTCCAATAACAAACGCCTTTGTCGCTAATAACAGCCCCTCCGTTATTCGAAATAGAGCTTGTTCCCACTGCCGATATTCCTGTTATATCACTTATTGTCAAAGTAATATCAACTAAAGGCTTCTGGGGTTCGAGCGTAGTAAAGCTTATCATCTTGCCATAAGTAGTATCGACACCATTGGTAATGTAAGCACGGACAGAATAATCTTTACTGCCTAATAAGCCTTCAAGAATACTCGTATATGAATCTTTGCCCAAACCATCGGATGTGGTTACATGATTCGGATCTTCTTTTGGATCGCCGGATGCGCTCCAGATTATCCCTTTTCTTACAATAGACGATCCCCCTTCGGACAAATTTTGACCCCCGCTAAGGGCACTGAAACTTGTAATATCTGTTATTGGCTTTGTTTCAACTATAGGAGAGCACAAAATATCTCTCCAGGCCAGGCCATCGTAGTAACGGATTGTTTTCAGGCTGGAACTGATATAGGTAGCTCCGGCGGTAAGCCCTGTAACGACTGGATCGTTTTTGAGGATAGGTAGTTTATAGGTAGTGACTTTCTTTCCCGCGATAAATATACTGTCATCGGTAAGACTACTACTCGTTCCTAAATCTACCATTTTCAACCAGGATGTTCCGTTGAAGATCATTACAGCCTTGGTTGATGTCGAATAGTAAATTGAGCCGGACTGAGGAGTGGAAGGAGCGTCACTCAACGAGGGAAGAAAGGGGATGCCTTGTCTGACAACAAAAAAGTCTTGTGATGTAGCAACCGATATGTTGTTCGTACAAAGCGTTTCCCATCCATATCCGCTGTAAATAAGAGGTTTAGAGTCAGTATTACTAAAGACCAACATACCGAGCTCAGGTGAGACAATAGACGACGGATCCACTACCGGAAGATGGGGAATGCCTCCGATGGCTCTAAAATAATTCTGTCCCGAAACAGGAACTCCGATTATAAAGAGGATTAAAAATAAAACCGTCTGTAGTTTCCTACTCAAAATATGTTAATATGATCCACCATTAAAAACAATATTCAACTCTGTAGTAGACTTTCTCCATTTTTGTCTTACGTTCGACTGTCTCGAATAGTGTAGAACACAACCATAACGAGAACATTTAATTATGCTCTCGTTTCGACACAATCAATCAGCAATTTTACATTGACGTTTCACCCGGATTTGTTGTATGGTGGCGCTAAATTTTGTTTTACTTATCAATACAACTACTACCTATTTTAACTATTGCAAAATTGATAATTTTATCTTTAACCGCTATTTATTTTTAAATGAATGCCCGATTTATATAAATGAATGCCTATATATCAGCATGAATGGTTTCTTACCATTATTCAAATCGCTCTTGATACCCGAAAAAAGAGATGGGGAATGGCAATATTAAGCACAGGAATCAATCCTTATTAGTCAGGATGCAGCTTCGTATGCCACCAATCGAAATACCGATTTCAAAGGGGGGGCTATGCCGGAGGAATTGAAGATCAATGGAATACTCCTTATGAGTAGCAGGAGAGATGGAGTGGATTTGTGCAGAAGAAAACAAACGAATCGATGTGGGAGAAAAGACACAATTCATTTATAACCAATTTGTTATTAAAAAAATGAGTCATCCCATTGCAAATGCTGCTAATGTAATGACTCCTTTCAGGACTTGCCCAAGGAGACTGGGAACAAAAAAAATAGTTGCCGGGAAAACCCGACAACTATTTAAATTTAGTTCTGATAAAGAATCAAGCGGAGATTAGAAACCGAAACGGCTCTTCAACCCTTTCAACTCTTCAGCCAGCTCAGCAGGCAAGTGCTTGCCGAATTTTGCGTAGTGTTCGTCGATCAATGCGATTTCATCTTTCCATTCTTCGGCTTTTACTTCCAAAGCTTTGGCCATTTGAGCCGCATCGATACCCAAACCTTCTACATTGATAGCAGTAGGAGAAGGAACTTTACCGATAGGAGATTCTACAGCATCACCCTGACCGTTGCAACGATCGAAGATGTAAGCCAATACACGGCTGTTGTCACCGTAACCCGGCCACAACCATTTGCCATTGTCTTTACGGAACCAGTTCACGAAGAATATTTTCGGCAATTTAGCGCCTGCTTTTTTACCGATTTCGATCCAATGTCCGAAGTAGTCACCCATGTTGTAACCACAGAAAGGCAACATTGCGAACGGGTCGCGACGTACACCTGCTTTCAAACCGATAGCAGCAGCAGTTACTTCAGAGCCTACAATAGAACCCATGAATACACCGTGGTTCCAGCTGTT
>Ga0065701_1012817_pt1 | contig 11818 bp, 8 predicted proteins | sample Biomet1_FD_59088 | JGI IMG/M metagenome (GOLD analysis project Ga0065701, IMG submission 59088) | Microbial communities from bioreactor (seeded with anoxic lake sediment) at LBNL, California, USA - Biofuel metagenome 1 version 3... | ecosystem: Engineered > Bioreactor > Anaerobic > Unclassified ...
TTAGCTATAACATCTACAGCAAAATATATTGCTGGGTCATCGAACATATTAAACGTAGTATCTTTGCTGCAAATGCGGCCTAATCCTTTTGGAGAAGTCATCTCTGAATTAGCATACAAATAATCTGCAAACTCTTGATAATTGCCATTATACTGTTCATTAATCACCTTATAAATATTGGGCAAATAGGTTGTATCCAACTTCTCACTGCATTCTTTTAGCATAGCAACCATAACTTCTTTATCGATGGAAAGGTCAATATTTGAATATTCGCGCACCAAGCTCTCTTTATAAGCCATTCCTGCAAGAGAATCACTTGAAAAGTCAGTATTAACTGCCTGTAATGATAAAGAAAGCACATCAGACGCGTTTGCAAAGCTCTCAGAGAGATAAGCAATTGCCCGGGATGCTTCACTTTGTTTTTGGTAATTAAGTCGAAGAGAATCGATCAATTGGCCATATTTTACTTTAATATTATCATGTGACTCAATATACTTAGTCATATCAGACTCTAATGACCGTCTTTTTTCCAAGACCTTTAACTCTTCAACAGCCTTATTTACGCCAATACTAAACTTCCAGTAATTTGAACTGGTTGCATACTTGGAAGCATACATGATCTGAATAGAATCACTCGATTCCATCGCCTTTTTCCAGATAGCCTGCTTTATCCCTCGAACGTCAATCATTGCCTGATTACGAGAATGCATCTGCTCTTCAATTCCAAAAGAAGATAAGTAACGATCTGTTGATCCGGGATAGCCTAAAGTCATGCAATAAGTACCTTCCTGGTATCCCTTCAAAGAGATTGGTGCCACATAAGATGGATGAAATGGGCAATTTTGAGGAGAATAAGCCGCTGGTTGGTTATTTTTATCTGCATAAATCCTAAATACAGAGAAGTCTCCGGTATGTCGGGGCCACACCCAGTTATCGGTATCTCCACCAAATTTACCAACTGAAGAAGGAGGAGAAAAAACAAGTCGCACGTCTTTATAATCTTTATAAACGGAGAGATAGAACTCATTACCACCATAGTACGCATTAACCACGCCCCTTAGTAAAGAATCTTTTTGGCTGACTTCATTTTCGATGGTATAACAGAGAGAATCAATAATATATCCACGCTTCATTTCGTCCATATCTGGAGTAATATCCTTCAGGATTCTCGCTGTTACATCTTCCTGAGTTATTAGAAAACTGACAAATAATTCAGGATTAGACAATTCATCCTCTCTAGTCTCTGCCACAAAACCATCTTTTATATAGTCATGAGCCACTGAACTATGACTTTGTATAGCATCAAACCCGCAATGATGATTAGTGAAGATTAATCCATCATCAGAAACGACTACTCCCGAACAATATCCGCCAAAGCTTATAATGGCATCCTTTAACGAAGGGTTCCGATCACTGAATAGCTTCTCTGCAGGCATTTCTAAACCTAATTGATGCATCAGCAGAGTTGTTTTCTTGTCTAAATGATTCAGCATCCACATCCCCTCATCTGCATAAGAAGTGCAGGAAAGGAAGAGCAGGATAAAGGTTAAAAAGTTCTTTTTCATAAGTCTATTTATTCATTAGATTTTTCCCCATTTAACGAACTTATGAATAAATATCTCAGACTTATGTCGGGATAAAGCCGCAAGTACAGCCCTATAATTATTTCTTTATGAAACGATTTATAATAGGAATCTGCTTTAATGGAAAATCTTTCTTTATTATATAGGCAATAAAGATAGAGAATAAAATAGTTTTAAAGAATAAACGTAAGAAAATATTGTCAATCTTTACAAATTCAGCAATTCCATAAAGAACGGCAGTGAGCAATACATATTTTCCAATACCTTTCATATCATAATTAATCGGGTATTTCTTCTGGCCTATCACATAAGAGATAATAGTTACTATGGCATACCCAATAAGACTGGCCCATGCACAGGCAATATAACCGTAAGTTGGCACCCAAATTACATTCAGGAATATTATTAAGAAACAGCCAATTCCAGAGAAATAAGCGCCCCACATTGTTTTATCTATCAATTTATACCAGAATGACAGATTAAAATATATACCGTTTAATATAGCAGCAACCATTACAATTGAAACAACATCTAACCCATCCCAATAGCTTTTCGCAATAATATAACGGAAAACATCAAGATAAAACATTACTCCAAGAAATGCTATCAATGAGAAAATAATAAAGTATTTCATTGCATCTGCATAAAGCTTTTTACTTCCTTCATCTTTGTTTCTCCCAAAGACAAAAGGTTCATAAGCATAACGAAAGGCTTGAGTAAACATAGTCATCACCATCGCAACTTTACTTGCTGCACCGTATATTCCAAGTTGCACACGAGCTTCTGTCTGATCTGTAAACAGGAAAGGGAATATAATCTTATCTACTACCTGATTAAGTATTCCCGCAACACCTAAAATTAAAATAGGAAATGAATAAATCATCATTTTCTTCCATAATGCTTTATCAAACTTATATTTAAACCCGGTCAATTCGGGGAAAAATGCGAATTGTTGAATTACAGTACAAATAATATTAGCTACAAATGCATAACCGACTCCGTAGCTTGGATCATAAAACCACGAAACAGATGCGGGGAAATGAACTAGTAACCAAGGACAACAAATATAAAAAAAGATATTAAGAATGATATTGGGAATAATAAACAGGAACTTTACAGCAGCAAACTTAATAGGTCTTTTCTTGTAGCGCAGATAAGCAAAAGGAATACATTGAAAAGCATCAAGAGCAACCACAATAGCCATCATAGCGATGAAATCGGGATTATTTGAATATCCTAAGAAATCTGAGATAGGTTGCATGAAGATAAGGCATAGAATTGAGAAAAGTAAAGAACTAACCCCGACAGAGATTAGCGTAGTGGAATAAACAACCGATGGATTCTGGTCATTTTTATTCATAAAACGAAAAAAACCCGTTTCCATCCCATACGTTAAAACAATAAGAAGAAGGGCGGTAATGGAATACATATTTGTTATTATACCATATCCTCCAGACTCAGCAGTTAGCTTAGCGGTGTAAAGTGGTACCAATAAATAATTCAAAAAACGACCTACAATGCTGCTCACGCCATAGATTGCAGTATCCTTTGCCAATGATTTTAATCCGGCCATATTCTTATCCGATTGTTTATGTTAACGATTTTATTCATTCAGGGATCAAGAATCCACCAAATAATATTTTCAATAGGTGCTTAATCGCTTTTAATCTAAAAAAGAGTCTGCTGACTATTATAAATACTCCGACCCAAATGTTTATAAGCCAATTCTGTAACTTCCCTTCCACGGGGAGTTCTCTTTAAAAAGCCTTCCTTTATAAGAAAAGGCTCATAAACTTCTTCAATTGTTCCTGGATCTTCCCCCAAAGCCGTAGCGATAGTAGTTATTCCCACAGGGCCACCTTTGAATTTATCAATAATAGTACAAAGAATCTTATTATCNACCTCATCAAGCCCGTATTTATCAATATTCAAAGCTTCCAGAGCATAGTTTGCAATCTCTGTATCAATGCTTCCGGAACCTTTTACCTGAGCGAAATCTCTTACCCTACGCAGTAAAGCATTGGCTATACGAGGAGTTCCACGGCTTCGGGAAGCAATTTCTCCGGCAGCCTGAGAAGAGCAAGGCACATCAAGTATTCTGGCAGAACGTTTAATGATGCCACTCAATACATCGTCATCATAATATTCCAAATGAAGATTAATGCCAAAACGAGCACGCAAAGGTGCAGTAAGAAGTCCGCTACGGGTAGTTGCACCAACTAAAGTAAAAGGACTTAAGTCAATCTGGATACTCCGTGCCGAAGGTCCTTTATCAATCATGATATCAATGCGATAATCTTCCATTGCAGAGTACAGATACTCTTCCACAACAGGTGATAAACGATGAATTTCATCGATAAAAAGAACATCATTAGGCTCCAGACTAGTGAGCACACCAGCTAAATCGCCTGGTTTATCAAGAACAGGACCAGAAGTTATTTTAAAGCCTACCCCAAGCTCATTTGCTATAATATTAGACAGGGTTGTTTTACCCAAACCGGGAGGTCCATGAAGTAAAACATGATCAAGGGCTTCAGCTCGCAAACGAGCAGCTTTAACAAATATACGAAGGTTATCAACGACTTTATCCTGCCCGCTAAAGCCCTCAAAGTCTAGCGGACGCAATGCGTTCTCGTAATCCTTATCATTGTTAGTAAGCTGATGCTCACGTATATCAAAATTCTCTTCCATACTTCACATAAATGAGGAGCAAAGGTATGAAAGATTCAAGATATATCATCTAAACGAAACATAAAATATTAAATAAATTACCTTTTCATGAAATGCTTTCTCTCTTCATCGGTAAATTTCTCTATGGAATAGCGCAACATCGTTCGGGGCATCTCTTTGTGGTGCTTTTCAAGGAATTGCACTAAAAGATCTTTATCCCGCTTACCCATTTCGCGAAGCATCCAGCCTATTGCTTTTTGCATTAAATCATGCGGATGGTGAAGTAATAGCTCGGAAAGCTTAATTATATCGATGAAATCATTATTTCTAATAAATGTAGCAGTAGCAACAACAGCTATTCTTTGTTCCCAAAGAATGGAACTAGATGCAAGCTTATAAAGATCGTCACGCGATCGGTTTTTAAGGTACTCACCCACAATATATGATGCACTAAGATCAACAAGATCCCAGTTATTTATTCTCGCAGTCCTGGATAAATAGAAATAATAAATCCTTGTGCGCTCATCATCGTTACTTTTTTTAAAACATTCAACCAATATCAATAGAGCACACATACGACACTCATGATATTCAGAATCCAATAATACATCGATTTCATCGAATAATGCATTATTAAACTTCTTAGCTACCAAACGGACATTGGGTACTACAATTCCCAGAAACCTATCTCCCTCTCCATATTGACCTTTCCCTGTTTTAAAGAAAGAAGGAAGAAACTCTCGTTTCTGTTCATCAATATATTTTTCTAATTCTGCTTGTATTTCATTTGCTTTCATAACAAGAAACAAAAGTATAATTAATTTTTAATTCTCTATTTAAAAAGATTAATCTTATAAAAAAAGAAAAGGGTATCTGGAAAGCTATTGCTTAATCCAAATACCCTTTTTGAAAATTACTCACGTAAGTTTCTTTACCATTTCAGATCACGCCTGATCTCTCCTAACTATAAATTTCAATCTGCAACACATATAACTACTCGATTCCAATTATTTGTTGGATACGGTTGAACAGTGTCACCCTTTCCTTCAACAACCGTAATACGATCAGATGATATTTGATATTTATCTGTTAATTCAGCAGCAACTGCTTTTGCACGTTTTAATGAAATCTTCTGATTAAATGCCTTTGAACCTGTACCTGCATCAGCATAGCCTGTTATACTGATTTTTGCTTTAGGATTCTCTTTTAAATATTGGGCAACATTATATACATAAACAGCCTGTTTATCAAGAACAGAAGACTTCCCTATTGTGAATAAAACCGGAGTATTAAAACTTGAAACAGTATCTTTCACGTATACAGTCTCTTTTTGAATTATTGTTTTAGGATTAGCTTTTAAAGATTCAATAGTTGATCTTTGCTGATTAATCTCATCATTTAAAGAACTTACCAATGCTTCATCGTAAGGTTTAACCAATTCAAATCCTCTGTTCTTAAACTTGTATGTAAAACCAACCATCGTATTGATATAGAAGTCGTTTTCTGATCCAAATTTAGAATTAAATGCATCACTTACAGCATTAGCATTAACTTCGATATTAAAATCCCAGGCTTCATTTAAACGGAAGTTAGGTTGTAAACCAACACGCGCTACGCAATTATCTGTTGAATTGGGAGCATTTAGATCATTCTTAAAACCATGATTATATCCAACGCCAACTATTCCAACTAAGTTAAAAGGACGATTTTCTTTATAAGAAAAAAATATATTGTTCAGATTAAACAATCCATCCAAATAAACTGCTGCATAATTCCAGCTATAATTGTCATCTTTCCAATCCCAGCCAGCTTTACCTTCCCATCCTCCAACTTGCAAACGTGCACCAGCTTGTGGTGAGAAATACTTGCCTATAGAAAGAGCCGCGGTTGGAGAAATCAACTTGTCAAAATCAGGTTCACCAATAGTATAACCAACACCAGCCTGACCTTGAATGAACCAATTATCCCAAAAGCCATATTGTTTTAAGGCCTTTTCTTGTGACTGCGCAAATCCTGCTAAACAAAAGAAGGAAATTGCTAGAAGAACGAGTTTCTTTTTCATATTAATCTAAGTTTAATTACCTAAATCTAAGAAATAAATGCCTAACAAAGAAATAAAAAAAACAATTTAAACCAAAATAATTACGCCTTTAATTAAGACACAATGTTTTATTATGCAAAAATATTTAAGTTATAGGAATAATAGGTCTAACTTAAAATATAATAAGAGTCATTTTGTAATAAAATATCACATTCAGAGCAAACTATTTATAGCCATATTCTTTTCTTTATTCCACCTGAATAAAGTTATAAGTTCTATTAATAGTATTGAAGCAATAAGATAAAAAAGATGTAATTGATCATGAAACACAAACATGCCAAGACCAGCATTAATTATTAGCAATAGCGGAACAGTTATTCCAATCGCATCTAAAAGTTTAACATGACGAACCACATTCTTATTGAATACAGGAATAAATAATAACAAAAAAAGAAAGTATATAAACGATGAGAGTAAAGATATAATCCAATCTCTATATGGAAAAATCAAACCGAAAAACGAAAGAAAAAAGAGAAAAGAAATGAAAAGTACTCTTTTTTTTAATATTAAAAAATTACTTAATTGATTTTGTCGGCATTCAATTTCTTTATCATCGCATAGCATATCACACCCTAGACTACGTACAAGCATCCTCATATATTGAATAGTTATTAGCTCTCGGTTATAGTTCACCTGTAATAGTCGTTTGTCAAAATCAACAATAGCAGTATTTACTCCTATCTGTGATTTAATGATGTGCTCTATCCAGCGAGATCTACTTTTGTTCTTAACTTTTAATAGAAAAAATGTCCTTACTTCCATTGCTTGTACCATTATGTAATAAAAAATATATATAGAGAGAGAGACTTTTAATCTCTCTCTCTTCTATTCTTAATTAAAAGGTTGACTTTTCTTAATCATCATTTCTTTGGTGAGCTAACTGTTCCAAGCTTATTAACATTGACTTTCAATGTAGCTGAAAGAGTTCCCCACTTATGAGTGATTGTAACAGGAACAAACAGTTCATAATCCATTGTTAATGGTGTGCCATTATTGACATATTTCAAATAAGTACCGGTCATGTCAGATACTTGGGTAAGCAAAATGTCAGAAGGAAGTGTTCCAGTTGTATAACCAGCAGTTGGAACAAGATTGCCACCTACTTCTTTCAAGTTCGTTTTCACATTTCCAACTCCAAAAGAAACACCGTCTAAGCCATAGAATGCCCACAATACATATGGAGTAATAGTTACATCTCTCCAATCCTTAACAGTAATGCTAAGATCTGGATTAGGGAAATTCCAGTAATAGATTTTAGAACCGCCGGTTGCACCATCAGTAAAATGATCATTTGCGGCAACATCTAAACTTAACGGTTTGATAAATTGAACAGTAAATGTCATCAAATCTACAATATTATTATTTACATCCCATTCGTAATAAGCAACTACGGTAGCAGTTAAAGTACCTGCATTAAGTCCATTTTTAACCTGGGTAGTTGGGCTAAGAACAATGTCTTTACCAGTAGCAGATTCAAGACTAATGCCATTAACTGGATTAACAAGTCTAAACTTCAAATTTCCACATTCAGGTGCATTGTTTAATTTTACAAAACCATCAGCATCTTTATTAAATGCATTTGTTAAATCTGCTTTATATAAACAACTACTAGAAGAAGCAAAATTAGAAGCAGGAACAGCAACATTTACTTTAAAGGCTGATTGGTCAGCTGTCCAATAAGTCAATTCCTTACCAACAATTGAAATAGCTGGCTTAATTACTTTTACCTTGAAATTAAAATATACATCAGGATAGTCAGTATCTGCAAATTTAGAAGAAGCCACACCTTGTACAGTAAATGTCTTACCTGCATTAGGAATTTGTCCGAATTGACTATGGGGAACAACCCAATGAATCTCTGTTGTAATTTGACTACCAGATCCAACTTCTGCTAAATAAGGTGTAGCAGTAATCGGAGAAGTAGGATTAACAGATATTGTAAAGTTATAATTACCCCAGAATTGATCATGACTCATTGGAATCTTATTATAAACCAATGTATTAAGCTGTTCTACATTAAACTTAAATGTAGAAACATTCTCACAACCAAGAATTACTTGTTCATCAAGATTAAGATTTATAGCAGCTTTTTTCTCTATAGCAATTTTCACTTTAATAAATGCACGTTTCACTACACGATTTTGTGCATCAACTAATTCTACCATTGCAATAGGAGTACGACCAGCAGCTGCATTTAAAGGCTCCTGTTGATATACTTTAGCAGTCATAATTCCATCGCTTGTTACTTGAGCAAACTTCTGTTGGTCAGTCATTATACCTGTACCATCACCTTCTACATCATATGTGCCAGGAGCCATAGCAAAACGATATTTAAAACCGTAAGCCGATTCATTAAATGCAATATGTTCCTCGCTACCATTCAGATAACAAGAAGCTACAATAGTTTTTAGATCTAAAGATTTATCAAAAACAAACGATGCTTCAGGATTAACACCCTTTGCTAGATCCTTAGATAAACTATAATGGTATGAAAGGCTGCCATTTTTGGCAATATTCAATCTTGTACCATAAAGAATAACTTCAGTTGCCCGAACATAATCTGAATATACTGAAACGTCAGTTCCTGCTTCTTTTTCAGCAGAAGTAAGAGCCTTGTTAGCTAATGAAGCTTTTAGAGAAACAATGTCAAATTTAGGACTAGCAGCGAATGTACCTGTTTTAGCAACATCAAGAGTTAATACTCCATTATTAACAGTTTGATTAACTACAGAAATTGGTGCAGCAGGATCTGTTCCTAAAGCTCTGGTTTCAGCTGTCTCAGCTTTTTCTCCAGTATAAACAAAATCTTTGATATCATCAATTTTTACCCCTGTAGGATTCAAACGATATTTCGCATGAGATTGCATTGAAGTATATAATGTTGGACCTTCTACTACATCCAAATTTGTATAATTCAGCGTACTGAAAAGAATAGTAGGAATACCATTTACGTAAATCTCTGGTACAAATGTAATGCTTGTTAATCTATGAGAGAAAATTGCATTCATTGTATTCAAATTCGCAGTAATAGCACTAGACAAAGTTTCAAGTTCAGTCTTAATTTCAGCCATTTTTGCTTCATAATCAGTTTTCTTAACATAACTATCAAGTGCAGTAGCTACATAAGCTTCCCACATTGACTTAAGTGTAGCAGATTGTTCTGTATCTTTAGCAATAGCTGCTGCAACTGCTGCATTAATTGCTTCAGTTTTAGCTGTTGCAATAGCTGCAGTAAGTTGAGTTTTCAGATCAGCTAATTTAGTCTCAAGAGTAGCAATCTTAGCAGTGTTTGCATCAATTTTCCCATTGATAGTTGTTATGTCTGCCTGAAGAGCCGAGAATTGATTAGCCACAATAATTTTGTAAGCCTCGAAAGTTGACTTTTGCAGATAAAGAGCTTCAAGTTGAGTCTTAAGAGTTTGAAGAGCAACCTGAACTTCATCCTTAGTAGCTAAAGTTGCAACAATTGTATTATACTTAGAGTCAACTGCGTCAATTTTGGCACTTATAGTACCAATTTCTGCTTCAATTGCAGATTTTGCATTGGCTATTTCTGTTAAAAGACTTGCATTTAAAGCTGTAAGTTCTTCCTTAGTTGCAGTACTAGTCTTAAGTGCATCAAACTTAGCCTCTAATGTTGCAATTCTTGTTTCCAAATCAGCCTTAACAGCAGCTAAAGCAGTAGCAGCAGTACTAATAGCATCTAGTTTTGCTTGTGCGGCAGCAAGTTGAGCAGCAGCAGCGGCAGCAGCAGCAGCATCAGCAGTTGTTTTAGCAGCAGTAGCAGCAGTTTGTGCCGTAGTAACAGATGCTTGCAGAGCAGCCTGAGTACCCTGAAGCGTAGTAATCTGTGTATTTACAGCAGCCAGTCTCTCAGTCAAGACTGAAGTATAGTCAGCCTTGTTAGCATCAATCTCAGTTTGCAACTCAGTGATGTCACCATCGTAATCTTTACAACCTACAAATGTAGTAGCTGTGCCCAAAGCCAGGAATCCAAAGATAGCCAACTTTGCAAGAAAATACTTTTTTCTCATAATTAAAACAATTTTTATATTTATAAAACCATTAATAAAATACATATCTGTGTATTTCTTCTATTAAATCCCCAGTTATCAGAGAAGTTTTCTATAGTCGGCATCCTTACTTGATGCGCACAACTAAACATATTATAACGCTCTTTCATAATAATTTATAATTAGGTAATACATTAATCACAGCTCTTTATCAAATTCCTTATTAGTTTCATTTCTATAGATTATCAACATTCTATATTGTACAGGAGAAATACCGGTTATTTTTTTAAATGATGCATAAAATGCACTAACAGAAGAAAACCCACATTTTTTCGCAATTTCTTTTATAGGCACAGAAATAGGATTAGCTCCCAGCAGTTTTTTACAGTATTCTATTCTATATCTATTTATCAGTGTTTTGAAATTACACCCAAAATACTTATTAATCGAATTAGATAAGTAAGTGGTATTAGTTCCTACTACTGAACTAAGTTTAATAAGTGATAAAGATGAGTCTAAATAGATTTGTTTGGAATCCAAATTATATAGTACTTCTTTATAGATATGCACCTCTTGATTTAAATTAATTATTGAAGGATCTAAACCTTCAATAATATCGGTTTGTAGGGTTCCCTTTTCTTTTAACAAACCTAGCTGTGTTACAAACTGTTTAAATAGACTCTGCATATGTTTTTATGTTTAATATGTTTAAGGTATTACAAGAACTAATCCAGGGCGAATATATTAATGTTTATAATATAATGTTACTCTAAAATTAATGAATATAAGTTTTAGGAACTTATATTTATGATTCAGGAACAATTTACTATAAAATTAATCATATATTACATTTTATACGTAGCAAACAAACTTTATAAGTCAACAATCATTATCCAATTATGTTTTATAAAACTGAATATTTTTCGATAATAATATTATCTCCCCTCAAAAAATAGCAGTTAATTTACTGTTAAAACAACTTTCATAGATTTAAATACAATAGTAGTTAAATAAATATCTTACTTTTTGAAATAGGAAAAAAAGATATAAAATACTAATTTTATCGCAAGTTATAGCATGAGTATATAAATAATTCGCTATGATGTAACAAAAGAAATATAAGATCTATTTTAGTCTTATAATATATAGCTATATTATTGATTTAAAAACATTTAACAGCATTTTTATTATTTGTAATCTATTAATTTACAATCCAATATTTACTTCTATAAACTATTATTAAAGCATTCATTTATGCTGATTTACATATTAAATTAATTTTTATATAACGCTTTAACGCTGCAAAGATAGAGTTCATAATTAAATAAAAAAAAACATAATTAAAGCTTGGACGTATTATGTGGATATATTTGCGTTTATTCGGTATGAATTAATGGTTATTTTGCAAATCTTTATTCTTAAAGATAAAAATAATTCACCATTACTATTAT
>Ga0065701_1008157_pt1 | contig 11790 bp, 10 predicted proteins | sample Biomet1_FD_59088 | JGI IMG/M metagenome (GOLD analysis project Ga0065701, IMG submission 59088) | Microbial communities from bioreactor (seeded with anoxic lake sediment) at LBNL, California, USA - Biofuel metagenome 1 version 3... | ecosystem: Engineered > Bioreactor > Anaerobic > Unclassified ...
GGCCTTGGACGTCTGGCCGCCTGCTTCCTCGATTCGGCGGCTTCTCTTGGTTATCCAGTCCACGGCAACACCATCCGTTACGAATATGGTTTCTTCCGTCAGAAATTCGTCGAAGGAAAACAAGTCGAATTGCCCGATCAGTGGCTGAGCGACGGCTTTGTTTTCGAGGTTCGAAAACCCAAGCATGCGGTGGAAGTGAAATTCTATGGCAACGCCGAAACTTATCTCCGGCCCGACGGAACCTACGCCTTACGGACCGTGAATGCTCGTTGCGTGAGGGCCGTCCCCTATGACGTGTCCGTCGTTGGCTACCGCAACGGGGTGGCAAACTCCTTGCGCCTCTGGTCAGCGGAGCCGAGCGAGGAAAACCTCCCGACCGACTGCACCTTTAACGACTATCTCAGCACCCTTAAGGAGCTGTGCTTCGGCTTATACCCCGACGATTCAACGGAACACGGAAGGCTTCTTCGCCTCCGCCAGCAATATTTCCTTGTGAGCGCCGGCCTTCAGAGCTGCATCCGCGGCCACATGAGGGCTTTTGGCAATCTCGATAAGTTCGCCGACTATTACGTTTTCCAACTCAATGACACCCATCCGATCCTCGCGATCCCCGAGCTCATGAGGCTCCTCATGGACGATTATGGCTATGGCTGGGATCAGTCTTGGGCCATGGTCCAGAAGTCCATCGCCTACACCAATCACACCGTCATGCCGGAAGCCCTCGAGCGCTGGCCGGTCCAATACGTGCAAACCCTCCTTCCTCGCGTCTACATGATCATCGAGGAGATCAATCGCCGCTTTAACGCCTATATGGCCGAGAAAGGCGTCGATCCCGATAAACGCTATCAGATGCAGATCATCAAAGATGGCCAAATCCACATGACCAATATGGCCATTTACGCGGCCTTTAGCGTCAACGGAGTCGCCAAAATCCATACCGGAATCCTCGAGAATTACACTTTCAAGAACCTCTACGAGCTCTTCCCGGAGAAATTCAACAACAAAACCAATGGCGTCACCCATCGGCGTTGGCTGGTCTACAGCAACGAACGCCTAGCTGATCTCATCACCTCGCGGATTGGCGAGGATTGGATCAAACACCCCGACAAACTCGAGGATTTCAAGGCTTTTGCCGATGACAAGGCCACCCAGAAAGCCCTCATGGAAGTGAAGAGGGCCAACAAGGTCGACTTTGCCCATTTCGTCAAGGAAACCTATGGCCTCGAAATCGACCCCGACAGCATCTTCGACACCCAAATCAAGCGCCTTCACGCCTATAAAAGGCAGCTGATGAACCTCTTCCACATCATGTATCTCTACGGGAAGTTCAAAGAAAACCCCTCCGCTTTCCATATGACTCCGCATACGTACATTTTCGGTGCCAAAGCGGCCCCGAGCTACGACTATGCGAAGCGGGTCATTGAGCTGATCCTCGCCGTGGCCGCCGTCATCAACAACGACCCCGACGCAAACAAGTTCATGAAGATCGTCTTCGTCGAGAACTATGGGGTCACTCTCGCCGAGAGAATCATCCCCGCGAGCGACCTTTCTGAGCAGATCTCAACCGCCGGAAAAGAGGCCAGCGGCACCAGCAACATGAAGCTTATGATGAACGGCGCCATCACGATAGGAACCCTCGACGGGGCCAACATCGAAATCGCCGATCGGGCCGGCCGCGCCAACGAAATCATCTTCGGTCTTCGGGCCGAGGAAGTGCAGAAGCTCGTGGACGACGGAACCTACAACCCGTGGACTATTTATAACAAAGACCCGCGGGTAAAGAACGTTTTGGATTCCCTCTTCACCGGGCCGTGGGCCCTTAAAAGCGGGGATCGTTTCCGCATGATCTTTGACGAGGTCATGAACCGGGGCGATCAGTACTTCATTCTCCAGGATTTCGATTCCTATTGCCGAGCTTGCGAGGACGCGGAGGCTTTCTATCTCGACAAGGCCAAGTGGGCCCATGCCTGCATCTGCAACATCGCCATGTCCGGCTATTTCTCGAGCGATCGGACGATTAGCCAATACAACCAGGAAATACTGGACACCTTACCAAACTGAAGGTCGAAGAAAATGAATGATCTCGTGCTCGATCCGCTCTTTCCCCTCCAAAAAGCCCTCGATGAAACGATTCAAAAGGACCACTCTGTCACCTACGATTCCACCCATTACCAGCGTCTTTTAGCTTTGCTCGTGGAGATTGGCGAACTTGCCAACGAAACCCGCTGCTTCAAGTTCTGGAGCGAAAAAGGTCCCTCGCCCAAAGAGCGGATCCTCGACGAATACGCCGACGGAATGCATTTTTTCCTGTCCTTGGGAATTCCTCTTGGCGTCGAAAAGATGACTCACAAATGGCGTCCGGACCAAAAGGAGCTTACTCTCCAAATTCTGAAGACGTACGATCTTGTAGCCGCTCTCTTAGAGAGCTACGACGCCAAACATTACGCCATCGCTTTCGGCTCTTACCTCAACATTTTGCCTTTGCTTGGCTATGAAGGCGAGGAAGCCATCGAAGCCTACCAACGGAAGTTGGCGGTCAACTACCAAAGGCAAAAGGACCATTATTGATGAAGAAGGCGCATTTTGGGCTTCTTGAGGCGACTTTTATCCTCGTCCTCGTGATCCTGTGCCTATTTTGTCCTTTCTTTTCTTCGCCTCAGAACCCGTCCGTGGGCTTGACCCTTTTTGCCCTCGCCAAAGTTAATCTCACGGGGTCTTCCTGTCTCGCTTCCTTCGTTTTCCTCCCTCTATTTTTTCTTTGGAGCGTGGCAAAGGTTCTCTTCAGTCTTCTCCTTACCGGCAAGCGGGAGGCCATGTCCTCCTTTATTCTCTATCTCGTTTGGGCCGCTTTAGGCTTAGGTTATCTCGTCTTTATAAGCAAAGACCAGGCGTTTGGGGCTTTCTTAACCGTTCTTCTTTTTACCTCCGCCTCAATCCCCTTTTCTTATCTCGAACGCCGTTTCTTTCCGACGAAGGAATGAAAAAAGCCTCGCTTTCGCGGGGCTTGAGGATGATAGGTCAGAGCTTGATGTTCTTGCTCTCGATTTGGGTCTCGTAGGTGGAGATTTGGCTTTCGACCGAGAGATCGCGGAACTGATTCATGTAGAGGGCGTAGTAGGCGCCTTTTTTGTTCATCAATTCGACATGGCTGCCGTCCTCGACGATTTTGCCCTGATCCATCACGAGGATGCGGTCGCTGTTGACGATGGTCGACAAGCGGTGGGCGATTGTGATGGAGGTCCGTCCTTTAAGGAGCGGTTGGATGGCCTTTTGGACGCTCGCCTCGGTCTCGGTATCGATGGAGCTCGTGGCTTCGTCGAGGATGAGAATCGAGGGATTGCGGACGATAGCGCGGGCAAAGCTCAAAAGTTGCTTTTGACCTTGGGAGAGCGAAGCGCCGCCGTCTTCGAGGACGGTGTCGTAGCCCTTCGGCTGGGACATAATGAAGTCATGAAGACCGACCAATTTGGCGGCCTCGATAATCTCTCCATCGGTGGCCGAAAGCTTGCCGTAGCGGATGTTTTCGCGGTAGGAGGAGGAAAAAGCGAAGGGGTTCTGCTGCACGTACCCGATGTTGCTCCGTAACCATCCCAGCGACCTTTCGAGGTAGTTGACCCCATCAATGCGGATATCGCCTTTGGTCGGCTCGTAGAAGCGGCAGAGGAGGTTCACCATCGTGGTTTTTCCTGAACCGGTCTCGCCGACGATGGCGAGAGAAGTCCCGGGCTGGATATGAAGGGTCAACGGATGGATGACTTCCACCCCATTGCCGTAATCAAAGACGACGTCATCGAAATCAATCTCACCTTTGATCGGCTCATAGTTTTCTTTTTTCGGGTTGAAACAGTCGCCATATTTGGCGAGGACTTCCGGAGTGTCCACGATAGAAGGCTTGGCGTCGAGCAGCTGGCCGACCTTTTCGGCTCCGGCTTGGGAGGCCATGAAATCGCTGAAAATTTCGCTTAGTTGCTGGAGCGGATCGTAGATTGATTGGACGAATCCCACGAAAATCACGAGGGTTCCGATGGTGATGTAAACACTGCCATGGGCGATGTCCTTAAGGCCGATGGCGACGACGATGGCAATCATCATGGAGGAAACGAGGCTCACGAAAGGCTGGAAGAAAGAATTCATCCGGCCGGCTCTCCAACGTTTGCCCTTGATGTCGTCGGTGATATCTTTGGCTTCGAGAGCCACCTCATCCTCGATGGAGAGGGTCTTGATGGTCTTGGAGCCGTTAATTGCTTCAGCAAGCCAGCCCACGAAGCGGGAATAGGCATTGCGGGCGGTTCTCCAGCGTTTAAGAAGGGCGCGCTCAAAAATTGGAATGACGATGGCGACGAGAGGGACTGAGGCGAGGACGATGAAGGCGTAGACCCAATACTGGGTGAACATTGTGGCGATGGTGAACAAAAGGTCAAAGGAGGCCCAGAAAATGGAGATGATGTCCCAACTGAGGACGTCCCCGATGCTTCCGGTGTCGTTGTTCATGCGGGCGATGAGCCAGCCCGAATTGGTTTTGTCAAAATAAGAGAAACTAAGTTCCTGCACGCGGTGGAAGGTGTCGTGACGGAGGTCCGTCATGATGCACATGTCGATGTAGTTCGTTAGGAAGAAGGTCCAGAAGATAGAGAGCGAGCGGAGGACAATCATGACTACCTGCACGATGAGGAAGCTGGTATAAGTGAGCGTCATCGTGCCACCAAAGAGGAAGTTCACCGTCAATGTAGTGGACCAAACGTTGGCGACGGGGGCGGAAATGTTGCTAAGAGCATCCACGGCGCCTTTGTTCATCGATGCGACGAAAGAGGAATCGTAGTAGGTGGTGATGAGCATCATCAAAACGATGACGATGAGGAGGGGCCATTTGCGTAAGGCGTATTTTCCGATTCGTAGCCAAATGCCAAGATTAAACTTGTCTGGCAACTTTTCTTCTTCGATTGATTGCATGGTTGATCCTCCTTTCTAGGCCATCTTGCTTTGGATTTCGTAAATCCGCTGATAGAGGCCGGTTTGATGGATGAGCTCGTCATGGGTGCCAATTTCTTGGACTCTGCCGTCTTCCAAAACGACGATGAGGTCGGCGTCTTTAGCGGTGGAAACGCGGTGGGTGATGATAAAGGTCGTAGTGCCCTTTTCGAGTTCCTTAAGGTTTTGCCGAATGGTCAGGTCGGTTTCGGTGTCGACAGCGGAAAGGGAGTCATCGAAAATAAGGACAGGGGCGTTGCTCACGATTGTGCGGGCGATGGCCACGCGTTGTTTCTGGCCACCCGAAAGGGACATGCCCTTCTCGCCGACGGGGGTGTCGTAACCATCTTTGAAATTCACGATGGTGTCATGGATGGCAGCGATTTTAGCAGCGCGTTCGACCTCGTCTTTCGAGGCTTTCTTGTTGGCCATCAAAATATTTTCGCTGATGGACTTCGAGAAGAGAAAAGGATCCTGAAGAACCGGGACGATGTTGCGGCGGAGATAGGATTTTTGGATGTCATGGAGTTCCACGCCATCGACGGTGATGGAGCCGCCGGTGTAGTCGTAAAGCCGAGTTAATAGAAGCGACAAGGTGGATTTGCCACTGCCAGTTTTGCCCATGATGGCGATGGTTTGGCCTGCCTTGACGCTGAAAGAGACATCGTGAATGGTGGCGACGCTGGCATCGTCGTACTTGAATTCGACATGGTTGAAAACGATATTGCCTTTGATGCTCGGACGCGAGCCGGAAGTGACATCTTCGAGTGGTTCGTCAAGGATTAAGGCCACGCGGTCGGCGCTAGCGATATATTGGCCCATATTGGACAAGGAGGTGGCCACGTCGCGTAACGGCCACACCATCATGTTGACGAAAGTGAAGGAAAGGACCAAGTCGCCTGCGGTGATTTGGCCTTGGGAGCAAAGGTAGAAGCCCCACAATAGCGAGAGCAGCTTTGAGCCGAAGACAAAGACGTCGCTCGAGGAGAAAAAGAAGGCGGAGAGCTTGCGCCAGGCGATGAATTTGCCTTTGTAGTCAGTCAAAGTCTTCTCAAAAGAATCGACTTCATAACGTTCGGCGTTAAAGGCTTTGACGATACGGACAGCCGAGAGGTTCTCGTTGATTTTGTCGGTCATCTTGCCTTCGCTGTCATCGGTCTCCCGATAGCGTTTGCGGACGGACTTGATGAGGAAAAACGAGTAGATGAACATAAGGGGGAAGAGGCAGAGCGAGACGATGGTCAACTGCCAGGAAATGCTCATGAGGATCGAGAAGCAGAAAAGGCAGATCCAAAAAGTCCAGTTGATGGAGCTGACGTCCCCAATCAAGAATTTGCGGAGAACGTCGAGGTCGCGGGTGCAAGTTTGAATAAGGTCTCCCGATTTGTTCCTCTTGTAATAGGAGTAAGGAAGGCGTTCCAGATGATCAAAGACGGTGAGCTGCATCGAGCTATTGATGACGGAACCGACCCAGCTGCGAAGGCCCATGCGGAGCAAGGACATCAATCCTGAAACGACGCCGGAGACGGCAATGGCGACGGAAAGCACCGTCACGGCATTGGCGTAGAGATAATCGGCTCCGCGCCCACCGGTGATAAAAGAGACAACCCAAAGCTCGACGCTTTGGGCCTTATAGAGATCTTGTTGGATGGTGTCAATCGTGACTTTGATCAAAAAAGTCGTGAAAACCTGGGACACGATCATGAAGATCTGCGAGATGATAGAAATCCAGTAGATTAAGTGATGGCCCGCGGTAATGCGTTGGCAGATGCTGAGAAGTTTTTTCATTTTCTTTCCGCAAAAGGATGCGGCGAGAAAAGTCTATCAAAGATAGACTGCTTTTACCATCCTGAGTCGAGAAAGATGTCAAGGCGGCAAGAAAACCTTAAATTAACATTTATGGAATCCGTACACCAAAGTCTTGAATCCTTGCTTATAATATACCCATGGACAACTTAGAACTTGCCTGGTGGCGGAATTCGATTGGTTATATTATCTACCCCGAGTCGTTCAAGGATTCGAACAACGATGGGATCGGAGATATCCGCGGAATTGTTTCTAAGTTAGATTACCTTAAGGATTTGGGAGTGAATCTTCTTTGGATTTGCCCCCTTTTTAAGTCCCCGATGGACGATAACGGGTACGACGTGAGCGACTATTACCAAATCAACCCCGAATTCGGAACGATGGAAGATTTTGACCTCTTGATCGCGGAGGCCCATAAACGCGGCATCCGCCTTCTCGTCGATTTTGTTTTGAACCACACGAGCGACGAACATCCGTGGTTTCAGACCGCGATAAAAGACCCGAATAGTGCTGAACGTGGCTACTATTTCCTCCAGCCTGGGAAGATGGTGAACGGCAAGGAATGCCCACCCAACAATTGGAAGGGCTTCTTTTCCACGAGCGCTTGGGAAAAGCTGCCTGACTCTTCGCTATACTATCTCCATATTTTCTCGAAGAAAATGCCCGACGTGAACTGGGCCAACCCCCAGCTTCGGGAACGCTACTTCGAGATTGCCCGCTTCTATCTCGACAAAGGGGTCGACGGCTTCCGTCTCGATGCCGTCGCGCACCTCGCCAAGGACCTTTCATTCGCTGATGCGGTCGGGAAAGCGGATGCCGAGGGCTTGGTTTTCGACACCACGAAGTATTCCAACCGCCCCGAGCTCTTCGACTACCTCAAAACACTCAAAGACAACGTCTTACAAAAATTACCATTGCCTCACCGTCGGGGAAGCCGGCGGTTGCATCAGCCCGGAGGACGCCCTAAAACTGGCCGACCGTCAAGAGGGAAGCCTCAATCTCGTTTTTAACTTCGACACCGTTTGGAATAATGGAAATTACGGCTCCATCGACAAAGCCGACGAGGACATTCGGACCGACGTCATCTCCCTTAAGGACAATTTCATGCGGTGGTATGACGTTTGTCACGCCCGGGCCGATATGCCCCTCTACTGGTGCAATCACGATCATCCACGGGTGGTGAGCCAATATGGTTCCATCGCCTTCCGGAACGAATCGGCCAAAATGCTTCTCAACACCCTGCTCTTCCTTTACGGGACCCCCTTCCTCTATAACGGAGAGGAAATTGGCATGTCTAATGTCAACTATGCCTCGCCCGAAGATTTCTTCAGCGACGTCGGAACGAAAAACGACGTCCTTGCCCTCCGGGCCCGTGGCTACGAAGAAGGCCAGATCCTGGGGTATCTTAACCGCACCAGCCGCGTGAACGCGCGGACCCCGATGCAGTGGGACCGTTCCCATCACGCCGGCTTTTCGGAGCATAAGGGTATCAATCGCGTTAACGACAACTACCTTTCCGGCGTCAATGTGGCCGACCAAATGGCCGATCCTTGGAGCATTCTTAATTTCTACCAATACGCGATTTCCTTACGAAAAAACACCCAGATTAACGAACAGGTCCTTGAAGGGAAGCTCGAACTGGTTGACCACAATCACCCCGATGTTTTTGCCTATCTCCATGACGGGCAAAAGAAACTGATGGTCATCTCAAACTTTCGTCCTTACCAGGTTTATTTCACCTTCTACTACGAAATCGGCGACGTTCTCCTTCATAACTATGACCAGGTCATACTTGAGGATCACGTCTTTACCCTACGACCTTTTGAAACCTTTCTCTTGAGGCTCAGATGACCAAGTTTTACCTTTACCAAAGCGGCGGACCCTTTGATGAGAAGGCTTTTCGGGCCTCCTTGGATGAACTAGCCTCCCCCTATGATCTCACGATTCTTACGCCTACCACGGGCTATCTCGTCGCGGACGAAAACTTTGTGATTGGACTTGAAAAGAATGCTTTTTCGCTCCACGAAGCTCTTCATGTCGCGATTACGTTCGTTTGCGCTCATGCCCGAGGGCCGCTGGAAGAAAAAGCCCTTAAACAGGCGGCGGCCTATTTCCCTAATCAGGCCCTCTATCTCACCGATGTCCTCATGAAGGAGTTCAGCTTCGGCGACTACAGCTCCTTGCCTCTTCTTGGCGCCGAATTCAAAGACGTCCCTTCCGAACTGATGCTGACGGCCGGAACCTTTCTCCGGTGCGGACTCAACGCTTCGCTCACAGCCGAAAACCTTATTATCCATCGCAATACTTTCAATTATCGTTTGGCCCGCTTTATCGAGAAAACCGGTTTGGACATTCGCGATTATCACAATGCCCTTTTGCTCGAGATCTACTTCCAACTCGGAAACCACCATTAAGAGAAGCAATTTTTAATTATTGTCGGCCCGATGTCCTCGAAGAGGGGATTGCGGGCCGGTTTTGCTAATAGCGATTTTTCCGGTTACTTTTTGATCATTCGTTTTTCCTTGCTAACCCCTGCGGCTATGCTACATTGTTGGTGTGAAAGGTGGATTACCAAGATGATCACAAAAATGAAAGTCTCTTTCTATTTGGCTCTTCTCTTTCTTGTCGGCGGTATCGTCGCTTGCTGCTTGGCTTTGTCGTTTGGGCATATTTCGCTAATCATTGGTTTGTCGGCCGTCTGCGTGGCCCTGATCTTCGTCGTTTTGGCCTTCGTATTCGCCTTGAAAGCCGATGACAAGAGTTACAAACCAGAAGACAATCCTCCGAAAGCTCAATGAGACTAATTAAAGAAAAGCCGCCTCTCGCGAGACGGCTTTTTTAATTGTCTTTCGAATCGCGGCGCAGGCTTTTGCCCAGACCCGTTTTTTCGAACATGGCTACGAGAGGGATGGATAGGATTGCCATTCCGTAGCCCTGAACGCAGTCGAAGGCGCTAGCGAGATAAACGCCTTGTCCGATAATCAGCGCGTAAGCCCCCATATAGACGGCGATCATGAGGGTGGCTCCTAAGAAAGGCGAAACGAATCTCAGGGTCTTTCTCTTCAGTAAGACAATGTACAAAAAACCAGTGGAAAGTCCCATCAATACTTTAGCAACGATAGTAAAAGGGATGTAGGCGGAATAACCGGCCGTGAGGTCTCCCATGCTGCCGGAAATAGCACCGACGAGAGCTCCTTCGATCGGTCCGTAAACCATGGAGACAAAAAGGGTGACGATATCACCGAAATTGAGATAGCCTCCCCCAGGGTAGGGGATGAGGCAGAAGGCCGTAAGGATATAGGCGAGAGCCGAGAAGATGGCCACGCCGGTCAAGCGGATAATCGCGTCATGTTCATTTCTTGCCATCGTCTTTCACGCCGGAGGGTTTGCTTCCGGGATTCGAGGAACGATAAGGTTTGTGGCCAAAGGATGAATGCCCAAACGACTTGTGCTCGCCATAGGTCTTGTGGCCGTAGGACGAATGCTCTCCGTAAGGCTTATCGCCAAAGGACTTATGTTCGCCATAGGGCTTATGATCGTAGGATTTGTGTTCGCCATACGGCTTGTCGCCGAACGATTTGTGTTCTTCGTAGGGTTTGTGATCGTAGGACTTATGTTCCCCATACGGCTTGTCGCCGAACGATTTGTGTTCGCCATACGGCTTGTCGCCAAAGGACTTATGCTCGCCATAAGGCTTATCGCCGAAGGATTTGTGCTCGCCATAAGGCTTGTGGCCATAGGAGGAATGCCCGTAGGACTTATGTTCTCCATACGGCTTGTCGCCAAAAGATTTGCCTTCGCCGTAGGGCTTGTGTTCGAAAGACCCATGTTCGCCATAAGGCTTATCGCCGAATGACTTATGCTCGCCATAAGGTTTGTGACCGAAAGAAGAGTGTTCACCATACGGCTTGTCGCCGAAGGACTTATGCTCGCCATAAGGCTTGTGGCCAAAGGACGAATGCCCGTAGGACTTATGTTCTCCGTAAGGTCTATCGCCGAACGATTTGTGTTCGCCGTAAGGCTTATCGCCGAAGGATTTGTGTTCTCCAAAATCGTTTCTCTCTTCAGTTGAGGCATGCCCTTCATAGGGCTTGTGTTCGTAAGACCGATGCTCGCCATAAGGCTTGTGGCCATAGGACGAATGCCCGGTTCCGCCATCGTGATGAAAGTTCGAGTGCCCGAAAGAAGAGTGTCCAAAGGACGAATGCCCGTAGCTCTTGTGCTCGTAATGGGGCCGTTCTGAACCCTGCTCGGCCGATTCTGGGTTGGCCTTTTGTTCGGCCAAGGCCGCTTTTTCGGCGGCTTCTTCGGCGTTGGCTTCGGCTAATGTGCGGGGTCGCTGCTCAAAATGGCGCTTCTTCTTAAGCGGTCGATCGGTTTTGCGTTCGGTCGGACTATTCCATAAGAAGGAAATGTTGTCGGTTTCAGCGAAAACCTTGATATCGTTGGCGATGAGAAGTCGGGCCGTATAACCACTTCCATCGATTTCGACGCCATCGAATTTTCCACTGTGGATGCGGCGTGGGCCGCAAGAAGGGGAGCCATCTTTTAAGATGGCGTAGCGGATGCCAAAGAACTTGCACAGGCTGAGAGCTTTCTCAGCACCGCTCGTGTAATTGGCGGTCACGTCTTTGCCGTCCTTGGTCAGGACTTGGTTGCCGACGATTTCCGCGGGGTCCCGCGGAATCGGCAAGCCCCCTTCAACTTCGGGGCAAAAAGGAACGATTTGAAAATGTTTGGCTAATTCATCAAGAAAGTCGACGGGATTACTTCCCCCGTCATACCGAACTTTATCTCCGAGGAGACAGGCGCTTACGAGTATTTTTTCCATAGCAGGACAAGTCTATTCTTTTTTGTCCTAAGGGACAATGAGAAAGACGATTATTCACGCCATTATTGGAGAATAACGGATGTAGGCCCTCCAGAAACGATGACTTCAAAGGCCTATCTAGAAAATCAGTATGTTAAGTTCAAAGGCCCCTGAAAAAAGTCGCTATCCCCCCAAAAAAAATGAAA
>Ga0065701_1012819_pt1 | contig 11786 bp, 9 predicted proteins | sample Biomet1_FD_59088 | JGI IMG/M metagenome (GOLD analysis project Ga0065701, IMG submission 59088) | Microbial communities from bioreactor (seeded with anoxic lake sediment) at LBNL, California, USA - Biofuel metagenome 1 version 3... | ecosystem: Engineered > Bioreactor > Anaerobic > Unclassified ...
CTTGCTTTCACAATCGGAAGTTCTTCCCTTTTTAAAACAGTTGACAGGCAAATAAACTATGGTCTTATAAATTTTGAGAGTTTAACTTCATCAGCAAAAAGAAATGCGGTATTTATTAATGCCAAATGCGAATATGCCTGAGGAAAGTTTCCTAACTGATTCTTAGTTTCGAAATCCAGATCCTCACTAAACAATCCCAAATGATTGGAACAATTAATCAGTCCGTTGAACATGTCCCAGGCCTCTCTTTCCTTTCCTGTTACATATAAAGCACGGATCATCCAGAATGTGCAGATGGTGAAAGCTGAACTAGGTTTACCAAAGTCGTCTTTGTTGTTATAACGATACATTAAACCTTTATAATGTAAATTGTGGAAAATAGCTTCTACCGTTTTTTTATATTTTTTATTTTCTGCACTAATAAACCCATAAGTTTCCATTAATAACAATGACGCGTCCAATTCTGTGTTGCAATAGGTTTGAGAGAAACTCTGAATTTCTTCTTTCCATCCATTTATTAGTATATCGTCTTTAATATCGTCTGCCTCTATTTTCCATCGCGTGGCATATATTTCGTCGTTAAGTAGCTGTGCTATTTTCTCAGCTCTGTCCAAAGCCACCCAGCACATCACTTTGGAAAATACAAAATGCTTCTCTTCCCCTCGTATTTCCCAAATACCTTTGTCCGGCTTTCTCCAATCTTCAATCACAGTTCTTGCAATATTTTTCACCACAACAAACATACTTTCAACTTCGTCCAGTGAGCCTGGAAAATAACGATAATATTGATAAATAACATCCATCAGATAACCGAATGAATCATTTTGTTTCTGATGGTAAGCATCATTGCCAATTCTTACCGGGCGCGAATTTTTATATCCGCTTAAATGAGGTAATTCTTCCTCTGTCAAGATTCGTTCTCCTCGTATGCCATACATTACCTGAAAAGTATCGTACTTTGTTTTAATAATGTTGAGTATAAAAGTGATGAAACGTTGAGCTGTTCCTTTATGACCAGTTTTTATAAGAGTTTCAATAGACATTGATGCATCTCTGAGCCAGCAAAAACGATAGTCCCAATTTCTCACGTCTCCTACAGATTCGGGTATACTAGTTGTTAAAGCAGCCAGTACAGCTCCTGAACGATGATAAGACATTAGCTTTAGTACTAGTATGCTACGTTCTATATATTCATTGAACTGAGTATATTTTTTTGAACGATTTGTCCAGTTCAACCAGTAAACTTTTGTTCGTTCATACTCCATTTCCACTCTATCCTGATCAATTTTGATTAGTTTCTGATTGTATGACACCATCACATATTGATCCTGCTTAATTTCAACGCTCTCTTGATTTAAAATCTGGTTAAAGTCCAAACTGGAATATAGATATATAGTATCTTTATTATTTAGTTCTGAGTATGTTTTTACATATACCGGGCCACTCTTGTGTGCTGCCTTTCCTCGTGCATAGTCAAGAATGGGATTATAGTTTACTTTAAAGTGTGGTTTTCCATATTTATATCTGATTAACCGATAAATTTCGGGAGGCATATAATATCCATTGGACTCACCTGTTTTGTATCGGGGCATAAAATCAATAACTTCAAATCCACCTTCTTCAGATTCAAAAGTGGTAGATAGGATATTGGTGTGCTCAATATATTTCTGAGTAATTTTATATTGATCACCTACAATAAAACTAAGGCAACCTCCTTTGTCATTGTCTAAAATTTTAGCAAAGACAGAAGGAGAATCAAAGTCTGGAAAGCAAAACCAGTCAATGCTTCCTTCGCTTGAAATTAATGCTGCTGTCCGGCAATTACCCACAGCTCCATAATTGAGGTATTCCATATCTATTTATAATTAGTCAATTACGAATGAATTGGAAAATAAGCACATAGACAAAAATACAATTCTTTTTTATGGAATAAAAATAAAGTGGGAAAATAATTTTTATGAGTCGACAGATTAAAACATAAAATCCATAGAACTAAATAGTTTCTTGTTTTTAGTGCTTTAATAATATCTAAAATATTTAATATAAGCAAATGATTTAGCTATGAGTTGGTGAACTTACAGCGTACAATGAGCATACCATAAATATAGGGCAAAAATACCATATTTGAGGTATTTTTATATTTATTATAAATTCGGAATATTTGCATATTCTAATATTAGTTTAATAAAAAGTATAACTATGGATTTAAATTATTCTTTTCTAATGAGTTTAATCTCTACTATTTCATTGAATCAAAAAACAATTATGCTAGGTAAAATGAATATATTAAAATTAGAAGATCGAATGTGTATTTACTAAATAATCTCACTTAAGTGGTATTGAATCTTATATGAAGATCCATAATTTTAATAAACATTTCATTCCATCAAATATTTAACTTATGAAAAATAAAATATTATTATTCCTTGTTATTGTATTAAATGCATCCTTTGTCCTCGCACAAAATAGAATCATAAAAGGTAAGGTAACAGATGAAAAGGGAGAACCCCTTATAGGAGTCACAGTCTCAGTAAAAGGAACAAGTACAGGCACTACCACAGATGCCAACGGTTTATATACAATTAAACTTTCAAACTCCAACAAAGTTCTATTTAAATATATTGGTTACGAGGCCAAAGAAGTTGCTGCAGGCACAAATAATGCAATCAATATAAGTCTAAATCCTGTTGATCAAACTTTGGACGATATTATTGTCGTAGCTTATGGCAAAACTTCTAAAGCAGGATATACAGGTTCTGCATCAGCAGTTGGCAAAAAAGAGATCGAACAATCACAAGTGAGTAGTGTGTCTCGTTTATTGCAAGGAGTAGCATCGGGTGTACAATCAGTAGCATCATCTGGACAACCGGGGTCTGATGCTGCAATATTCATTCGTGGTATCGGATCAGTAAATGCTTCAAGTTCTCCATTGTATATTGTTGATGGTGCTCCTTATGATGGAAATCTAAATTCCATTAATCCTGCAGATATAGAATCTATAAATGTACTAAAAGATGCCGCTTCTACCGCTCTTTACGGTTCTCGTGCAGGTAACGGCCTTATTATCATAACTACCAAACAGGGGGCAAAAAACCAAAAAGCTAAAATTGAAGCGCGTTTCACATACGGTACATCTTCCCGCGCTGTAGAAGATTATAAACAAGCATCCACCAATGATTATTTTAAATTGTATTGGGAGGCATTGCGTAATCAACGACTTTATTCAAATAAAAACACTCCGGAAAATGCAGCAAGTTATGCAACGCAAAATATTGTATCTTTACTTGGGATAAATCCCTATGGAAACAATTATCCGCAACCGGTTGGGTTAGATGGAAACATAGTAGCAGGTGCAACCCCTCTATGGAACGACAATTGGTCTGATGCATATACTCAAAACGCACATCGTACCGATACACAAGTCAGCATACAAGGAGGAGGAAATAATTCTGCTTACTTTATTTCATTGGGCTATCTTAACGATCAGGGTATTGCATTGGCATCCAATTTCAAAAGATACACTGGAAGGGTGAATCTCAATACGGATCTAAGAAAATGGTTAAGACTATCAACTAATATTTCTCTTATTCACTCAGTTCAAAATGCTCCTATGGGCGAGGATAGCAATACAAGTAATACTCTTAATTTTGCTAGGATAGTTCCTAGTTTTTATCCTTTGTGGGAAAGAGACCTGACAACAGGAAATCTTATATTAGATAGTAAGGGGAATAAAATCGTTGACTATGGATGGTATCGTCCATCGGCTGCAATGCCTGGTTTAAATTACTTGGGATCTTCAGTTTACGATTTTAATAAAGTAACAAATGATGTAGCAACAATAAGAACATCCGCCGAGGTTGATCTGTATAAGGGATTAACATACAAAGGCAGCATCAATATTGATTACACAAACAGAAACAATCAAGATTATTATAACCCTGAATATGGTGAATATTCTGAACAAGATTATCCAGGTACGGTAGAGAGAACAAATACAAAGGTGACCGGATTCACTGGAAATAATGTGTTATCCTATAAAACATCAATAGATAACAAACATAATATCAGCTTATTGGCCGGTCAGGAATACTACGAGTATAACACAAGCTATATTTATGGTTCACGTAGCGGTTTCCCTGCATTAGGTTTTGATGAACCTGCCGCAGCAAGTCAATTAAACTCTTTTACTGGCTCTTCAGACCAGTATAAGTTGTTAAGCTATTTTGGAAATGTCGATTACAATTACAACTATAAATATTATGGATCTGCATCCATTCGTAGAGATGGTTCTTCAAGATTCTCACCCGAATCACGTTGGGGAACATTTTGGTCTATTGGAGGATCATGGAGAATTTCGGAAGAAGAGGTCATTAAAAATATAAAATCCATTACTAAGTTAGCTCTTCGCGCTAGTTACGGAGGACAGGGTAATGATCAAATTGGTAACAATTATTCTTACATGGATCTTTTTAATATAACCAATAACCTTGGAGAATCAGGTTTCGTAACATCAGGTTTGGCTAATAAAGATTTAAAGTGGGAAACAAACCTGAGCCTTAATATCGGTCTTGACTTTGGATTCTTTGATAATAGATTATCAGGTTCCATTGAATATTTCAATCGTAGGTCCAAAGATTTGTTATTTACCTTACCCAAACCTCTTTCTACAGGATATAGCGGTTATCTTGCCAATGTAGGAGCATTAAAGAATGTGGGGTATGAATTATCTGTTTCAGGTACACCTGTTAAGACAAAGGATTGGAAATGGACTATTTCTGCAAATGCAACACACTACAAAAATGAAATAACGGAGTTACCTCAGACAAATATTATTTCCGGTAATAAACTACTCAAAGTAGGAGGATCAATATACGATTTCTTTATGGCAGAATGGGCAGGCGTTGATCCTACCGACGGATTATCTCAATGGTATAAAACAGATGCAAGCGGAAATAGAGTAAAAACAAAGGTCTATAATGAGGCTAACACTACTGCATCAAAAATAGTAGCCGGCTCCTCATTACCCGATCTTGTAGGAGGGTTTAGTACAAATTTGAATTTTAAAAATTTTGAACTTTCTGCATTATTTGCTTATTCTATCGGTGGAAAAATATACAATCAGGATAAATTAATGATTCTTCGCAATGGTGGCAATGCAGGACGTGCAATGTCTGCAGATCTTCTTGATCGTTGGACTCCTGAACATCAAAATACAGATATTCCCCGTATGGAAACGTCTAGTTCAAGTTCCTGGATAAGTACTTCAACCCGCTTCTTAGTTAATGCTGATTATTTACGTTTGAAAAATGTTACATTAGGATACAATCTTCCTAAATCCTTATTAAATAAAATACAGGTTAGTAATTGTAGAATCTATGTACAATCAGAAAATCTGCTTACTTTATTTGGAGAACAAGGAATGGATCCTGAGCAAGCTGTAAATGGTACATCATATTTTAGATACCCGGCAATGAGAACATTATCATTTGGTATTAATTTATCACTATAAAAGGGGATTATCACATTATATTAAGAATATAAAAAACGAAGAATAAAATGAAAAAAATTAAATATATATTTTTAGGGCTTGCATTGAGTGTCACTTTCTACTCTTGCAACCTGGATGTTGAACCAACTACTGCTATCAGTAGTGATCTTATTTTTGTAGAATAACAGATAATGCAGAAAAAGTAATTAAATGGAACATGGAACTATTTGTGGGATACATANTTNACTTATCAAAATCCGGGATGGACATCTTTGCTGCTCACAAGTGACGCAATGGGAGATGATGCTGCCATACAACCCGGGAAATATGGATATATAAATCATTACTCATTTACCAATATGACAAGTACAAGTGCAACAACTGTTACTGCAATCTGGACTTTGGCATATAAAACGATAGATAATACTAACCATATAATTACTAAAATAGATAATGTCTCAGGAGATAGCGAACAAAAAGCAAGAATAAAAGCTCAGGCATTTGCTTTACGAGGATATATTTACTTAAATCTGGCATCATTTTACGCTCCTGCTTATGCAAAGAACCCTAATGCTCTTTGTGTACCTATCTATACAGAGCCAACAAGTACAAGCACTACAGGAAAATCAAGAAGTACTCTGAAAGATGTATATCAACAGGCAGAAACAGATCTTCTCAATGCTTATAGTTCTATAGGTAATTATAGTCGGGGAGAAAAGAAATACAAAATAGACAAGAATGTGATTTCCGGTTTATTGGCTCGCTTATATCTTCAAACCAACCAATGGGATAAAGCACAGAAATATGCTAATGAAGCTCAGTCTCAATATTCATGGATGAGTAAAGCGGACTATTTAAAAGGATTTAATGATTATAATAATGTAGAATGGATATGGGGACACGGTCAAACTACGGAGCAGAATACTGCAAGTTATAGTTTCCATTTCAAGGATGTATCATCAGGTTCTTCTTATTATTACAGTTTTATGGCCGACCCTTATTTTAAGGATTTGTTTGATTCAAATGATGTCAGATCTCAACTATTCGAATGGGATACGAACCGTTATTTAGGAGGATTAATATATAAAAAATTCTTATTCCGTTCTAACTCTACCGGTGATATTGTGTTAATGAGAAAAGCTGAAATGGCATTAATTGAAGCTGAAGCTTATGCTGAACAAGAAGAGCTATCTAAAGCTATCGGTAAGTTGAACGAACTTAGAAATCAAAGAGGTGCTAATACACCTGATCTTTCGAGTTTATCAAAAAGTCAACTTATCGAAGAGATTCTTATTGAACGAAGGAAAGAATTATTTGGAGAAGGTTTTGCTCTGTCTGATATTGTCAGAAGACAAAAAGCTGTTGAACGAAAAGAAGTCCCTACCGGAACATATCTTGAGGTAAACGGAAGTCCGGTTATAGTTGGCGGCAACAAGGTAACAATAAAAGGTCATACAGTGACTAAATTCCCTGATGGAACAAACTTTGTGCCCAATAGTCCATATTATTTGTTTGCTATACCAGCAACTGAAACTCAGAATAATCCTAATTTATAAATATTGATTTCAAAAATTTAGAACTTGTGATTATAAAGTAGCCTGAAAATAATAACAACTCAGTAGCTAAAAGGACAGATAGAAAGAGCTTGAATTCTTTCTATCTGTCTTTTTTATATTGTCAAACATATATTCTATTATAAAGCCATTAAAATATTTAAATATGCACTAATTTAATTCCTCTAACGACAATTCCTCTGATAAGTTATTAACCAAAGAAACTATTAAGTCAGATTTTTAAAGAATATGACTTAATCTTCTATCAAATTTTGTAATATTGTAGCTTAAAATAATGAAGAGTATCACAGAGAAAATATTTGCTCTGATAATTAGAATAAAGAAATAAATGAGATTGTTTTTTGTATGAGTGATAGAAATATAATGCCTTTTGCCAGGCCTCTTTATGTGATGTTGAAACCTGTAGGATCAGTTTGTAATCTGTCCTGTGATTATTGCTATTATTTGGAAAAATCCAAGTTATATCAAGAATCGAAAAATTATGTAATGAGCGAAGAGCTTCTGGAGAAATTCATTGAAGAATATATTCAGTCGCAGACCATGCCACAAATGCTGTTTACCTGGCATGGTGGTGAACCATTGATGAGGCCGATAAGCTTCTATAAAAAAGCAATTGAATTACAGAAAAGATATGGTCAGGGAAGATCTATAGACAATTGTATCCAAACAAATGGTACGTTGCTAACGGATGAGTGGTGTAAGTTTTTCAAAGAAAATAACTTTCTGGTAGGCGTGTCTATTGACGGACCTCAGGAATTTCATGATGAATATAGGAAAAACAAACAAAGCCAACCATCTTTTGTAAAAGTAATGAAGGGAATTGAGCTGTTAAAGAAGCATGGCGTTGAGTACAATGCAATGGCTGTAGTGAACGATTTTAATGCTGATTATCCTTTGGACTTCTATCACTTTTTCAAAGAGATAGATTGTCATTATATTCAGTTTACTCCTATTGTTGAAAGGCTCTCTAATCGTGTTGATGGCTTGTCTTTATCTTCTCCGGTTCAACAAGAAAAGGCAGATTTAGCTGAATTTAGTATATCTCCGGAGCAATGGGGCAATTTTCTTTGTGCAATTTTTGATGAGTGGGTGCGTGAGGATGTAGGCAATTATTACATTCAACTTTTTGATTCTACTTTAGCCAACTGGATTGGCGAGCAACCGGGAGTATGTACTATGGCAAAGAATTGTGGTCATGCTGGTGTTATGGAATATAATGGAGATGTGTATTCTTGCGACCATTTTGTTTTTCCTGAGTATAAGTTAGGCAATTTATATACAAACACTCTGGTTGAAATGATGTATAGTGATAAGCAAACTCAATTTGGCGAAGCTAAATCCAAAACTCTGCCTTCACAATGTAAAGAGTGCGAATTCTTGTTTGCCTGTAATGGAGAATGTCCTAAGAATCGTTTTGCTTTTACTTCAACAGGTGAACCGGGTTTGAATTATTTATGCAAAGGTTATCACAAGTTTTTCAAACACGTTGCGCCATATATGGATTTTATGAAAAAAGAACTTATGAATGAACGCTCTCCGGCAAATGTTATGGAATGGATTAAAGATTCAGAAATCAGATAAATAGTAAAGGCTTTAAATATTATCGATTTAAGAAAATGTAATAGTTTATTTGTAAAATGAAGATTTAATAATTATGGAAAATATAAAAAGAATACCAGTAGGAGAAAATATTTTACTTAAACAAATAGAATTAGAAGATGCAACAGATATTTTTAATACAATTAATAACCAAAGACAATATCTTAGGAAGTGGTTACCATTTGTTGACTTAACTAACGAAATAAAGGATACTCAGTCTTTTATTACATCTATGCTTGATGTTCCGGAAGAAAACAAGGAATATGTCTTTGTTATTCATTGTAAAGGTTCTTTTGTAGGATTAATTGGTTTTAAAGATACTGATAGGTTAAATAAGAAAACTGAAATAGGTTATTGGCTTTCTGAGATCTATCAGAAGAAAGGCATAATTACAGAATCGGTAAAAGTATTGCTTCATTTTGCCTTTGATGAGCTTGCTATAAATCGTGTTCAGATAAAATGTGCTGTAGGAAATACTCAAAGCAAAAATATACCCAAAAGGCTAGGATTTAAATTTGAAGGCATTGAACGTGATGGCGAATTGTTGGTAGATAACCAATTTACAGATATTGAAGTTTATAGTTTAATTAAAAAAGATATTTGTCACTAATGGAAATAAAAATAAGAAAAGCAGAAAAATATGATTACCCTGTAATATATTCTATGATCAGGGATTTTGCAGCATTTGAAAATTGTCCGGAGAAGTTAGTTAATTCACTTGAACTTATGCAAAAAGAGGAAGAGTTTATAAATTGCTTTGTAGCTGAGTCAGATTCAAAAGAAATAGTAGGATATGTAGTTTATTTCTTTGCATATTATACCTGGATTGGTAAATCACTGTACATGGATGACTTGTACGTAAAAGAGGAATTTCGTGGAAAAGGGATTGGGCATTCTTTAATTGATGCGGTTATTGATTTTGCCAAGAAAGAAGATTGCCATAAATTGCGTTGGCAGGTTTCCAGCTGGAATGAATCGGCTATTGGTTTTTATAAGAATCTTGGTGCTAGTATTGATGACATTGAACGAAATTGTGATTTAGTTTTTTGATTAACCTCTCTAAATTTGACCAATCGAACAAAATAGTTCAGGCGTCTAAAAATGATAGAAAAGAATAATGAACAGGGCTGCAACAAATTTTAAACATTTGAGAACTGTTATTGCTCATAATTAATCTATATTTGCATTCTGAAAAACAATAAACACACACAGCCTTATGTCTAAATTATTACTATCGTTCTATTCTGCAAAGCAAAGCTTTTTAGGTTCTGGCAAAGGGCGGAAGACAATTTTAAAGTATTTACTGCTAATAGTCTTTTTATCTGTTTTACAAAATTCCTACTCACAGCTTCCTCCTAAAAATAAGCTGTCAAAAAAGTTAGATACCAGAGAACTCATTGTCGATTTCACGAAAGAGAAAGGGTCTTTTAACAGAATGCCACTGGAATGTATTGGGGCAGGTCGTGCTAATGAAGGATTGCGGGCCGACTGGCAGCAACAATTGGCTTATGTAAAGAACGCATGTGATTTTAAATACATCCGTATGCATGGATTGCTTACTGATGATATGGCTGTTTACAAAGAAGATAAAAACGGAAACCCTGAATATAATTTCCAGTATATAGATGTTTTATACGACTATTTATTGAGTATAGGGATAAAACCTTTTGTTGAATTAGGCTTTATGCCATCTGCTTTGGCTAGTGGCTCTAAAACTCTATTCTGGTGGAAAGGCAATGTTACTCCACCTAAGGATTATAATAAATGGGGAGATCTGATGCGCAATCTTACTCTTCATTTTACTCAACGTTATGGTGTTGATGAAGTAAAGACATGGTATTTCGAGGTTTGGAATGAGCCAAATTTAGACGGATTTTGGGCTGGAACGCAGGATGAATATTTCAAGTTATATGAATATAGTGTAAAAGCCATTAAATCAGTAAATAAAGAATATCGTGTTGGAGGGCCGGCCACTGCCGGTGCTGCATGGGTACCCGAGATGATTGATTTCTGCAGTAAGAACGGACTCCCTCTTGATTTTATCAGTACCCACACTTATGGTGTAAAACAGGGATATCTTGATGAATACGGAAACTCAGGTACTGTTCTTAGTAAAGATCCTATGTCTGTCAGCGGTGATGTTCTTAATTCACGTAAGCAAATTGCTAGTTCCGATATGCCTGATTTGCAATTGCACTATACAGAATGGAGTTCTTCCTATACACCAGCCGATCCGATGCACGACAGTTATCACCAGGCAGCTTATATACTTGATCGAATTAAGAAAGTAGGCACAGCAGCCACTTCAATGTCATATTGGGTCTTTACAGATATTTTTGAAGAAGCAGGTCCGCGCTTCACACCTTTCCATGGTGGATTTGGATTGTTGAATACCCAAGGAATCAATAAACCGGCTTTCTACTCTTTTGAATTTATAAATAAGCTAGGCAATACAGAACTCGTCAATAAAGATTCATGTTCTTGGATATGCAAAGATTTGAAAGGTAATATGCAGATTCTTTTATGGGACTTTACCAATACACATCCCGGAGATTCAGTAAATAATCAGGTGTATTATGTACGCGATCTGCCTGCAAAGTCAAAAGGAAAGGTAAAAGTAGCTGTATCTAATGTTCCCGAAGGCGATTATGTGCTCGAACTGTATAAGGTTGGTTATCGCTCCAATGATGCTTATACAAGTTACCTTGATATGGGCAAACCTAACCAGCTTACAAAACAACAGGTTGAGCAGATAAAGAAACTCAATGATGGCTCACCTGTTTCAAAAGAAATCGTAAAAGTGAAGGCTGGCGTTACATTTACAAAAGAACTCGATCTTCGTGAAAATGATGTTTATTTGTTGAATATGGTTAAGCTATAAAAAAGCCTCAATACAATATAAATGTTTGCTATCTTTACGCAAAAATTTTAAATAGTAATGGAAAGAATAGTAAACTTTGAGGAAAGACTATCGTCCAGACTCTCCCGGAACTTTGTCGATGTAATTGTTGCATCTGTTCAAAACTATCCGGAAGATTTTGGACAACTATACAGTTTAATTAAAAGCAAAGATACAAAGATATCCTGGCGGGCAGCATGGGCTTGCGAAAAGCTCAGTGAGTCTA
>Ga0065701_1040566_pt1 | contig 11767 bp, 17 predicted proteins | sample Biomet1_FD_59088 | JGI IMG/M metagenome (GOLD analysis project Ga0065701, IMG submission 59088) | Microbial communities from bioreactor (seeded with anoxic lake sediment) at LBNL, California, USA - Biofuel metagenome 1 version 3... | ecosystem: Engineered > Bioreactor > Anaerobic > Unclassified ...
TTTTCACCAACAGAGCGCCGGCGATGCTCCCTATGGGCAGAAAACACTGGGCGATCCCGTAAGTTGTGGGGGACAGGCGGAAGATGTTGTTCAGAATATAGGGGACGGGGACGGAATAACACAGCGCCAGGAAGAAATTCACCGTGATAAAGTTCAGCAGCGAACCCCTGATCCAGCCCGTTCTTTTTATATAGTCGACGCCTTGCGCAAAGTCCCGCCGCAGATTCAGACGTTCGGTTCGGGGCTCAGGGGCGCCGGAAAGATGGAAATCGATCAGGCCTTCGGCGGCGGTGCACAGGACATAGGCGATCCCGTTAAAAAGAACGAAGGCCCTGATATCCAGAACGGCGTACAAAACGCCTCCCAGGCTCGGACTTATGATGGCCGCGGAGGAGTCCACGATTTTCCCGACCGAATTGAGCATCAGGATTTTTTGCTCCGAGACAATATCGGGTACGGCGGAATCGATACTGACGTTGTAAAGCGTCTGAAAGAGGGAAAACAGAAGCGTCGCTGCATAGATGCCCCACAGCGTGAGTCCGCCGGAGCTTGCGAAAAACAGAACGAGGAAAAGAGCCCCGCTGAGCGCGTCGGTGGCAACCACCAGTATTTTTTTGTCGAATCGGTCTGCAAGGACGCCGGCGAACGGGCCGATCAGAACGGTCGGTACGATCTGGATGGAGAGGGTGACGGCAAACGACAGACCGGAGCCCGTCGCTTTGAGCACATAGAGCCCCATGGCGAACGAATAGACGCAGGACATCAAAACGGACAGGCTCCGCCCGGAAAGAAAAAAGGCGACGTTTGACCGTTCTCTCTTGTGCATGTCGGCTGCTCTCACAAGGACCACCTCCTGGTTTAAGTCGATTGTAAGATGCGGGGCCGGCACGACGTCAAGCGGGAAAAGAAAGAGATTTCGCCGGAAAAAACAAAAAAGGTCGGGTCAACCCAACCTTTTTCCGTAGAAACTGTATGTCAGAACCTTTTCCTCGTCGGTAAAATAGCTTTCGTAGATTCCGCCTTTGGTGATGACGTCGGACAAAAAATCGGCTCGTTTTATGAAACCCAGTCTTTCAATTTGCTTTTTCACCGTGTCGAGCCGGAAATTGGGCCGGCAGTCCGCGGGGACCATGCTGTCCGGGCCGAAGTTTTTAAAGAGGATGTACGAGCCGAGCAGCGCTGCGTCCGCCTTGAAATACCGCTCGATGGACTGCAACAGAAAATCGCTGTGGTCGAAGCAGTAATTGCTCGTGCCGGAAAAATCGCAGACGACGTCCACGGAGCGGGGAAGCAGGGGAATCCGGGAGAAGTCGCAGCAGAGGAAAAGCACGCTTTTCCGCCTTTCCGATTTTTCCAGGACATCCTTCAAAAAGCGCAGCCTCTCGGGGTCGTAGTCCACGGCGACATAGACGGCGTCATCCGGCAGATCGTCGTAAATCCACCGCAGAAAAAAGCCGCTCCCGCTGCCCAGCTCCAGGATGACTTTTCCCGAGAGAGCTTTCAAGTCGATGGCTTGAGCGCTCCACTCCAGCGTTTTGTAGATCCGGCTGAGATACTCCGAATCCGTATGCCGGATGTAGGAGAGGATGTCGGGAGGCATTCCTTCCCCTCCCTTGCCAGCGCCGACAAAAAGAATGCCGTCTTCCACCGTATACACGGCGCCGCAGCCGCATTTCAGCGTCCCGGACATCACCATATTGTCGTCTACGGTGGATTGGCTCAGGACAAGGGGACCGCCGCAGGCATCGCATCGAAGGTATTGAAGCCATGATAAATCAATGCCCATAGAAAACCGCCTGGTCTCGCTTTCGGTATCCAGCCTGCGGAGTTCTTCTTCCAGACGGGACTTTTCCCGGCTCAGTTTTTCCATTTCGGCTCCGATGGCTTCCTGTCGGTTCCGGAATATGTCTTTGTAGTATTCCTCCTGCTGATAAGAAGTCATTTTTCCCAGGTGCCGGATGACGAAGATGTTTTTGATTTCCAAAAGGCTGAACCCGAGAGACTTCAGGTGCAGGATCTCATCGAAATCCCGCTGGCACTGGCCGTCGAAACTGTATTGCCGGTTGACCTTTTGGGGGATGATCAATTCGAGATTTATATAGTGCCGGACCGTGTCGATGCTGACCCCATTGTGCTTTGCAAACGTTCCGATTTTCATAGCGCACCTGCTTCAATTCGTTTTTGCCTTGTCTTTCTGGGAGGTAACCACACTCCGATAAGAATGAATATAGCATAGATTGCAGGACCACTCAATGAAAACCAAAAAACAGAGCCGTCATATTTGACGACTCTGTTGTGGTGCGGGGGATGGGACTTGAACCCATGGGAGAGGGCGCAAGACGATTGCGGCGCAGCCATTTGGGAGCTTACATAATTTTCAATTAGCATTTTGATTGCTAATGGCCTGGTAGAATTCTTTCATTTTATTTTCTCCCTCAAGCCGATCCTCGCGTGCGAGGTGCGTATAGATTTTGTGTACGGTTTCAAAATCATCCCATCCGCCTATTTCCATGACTTCCATTTCTGTCATGTGGAGATGGTACCCCAGGGATGCGAACGAGTGACGGAGGCCGTGCGCTCCAACCTGTGGTAGCCCGTTTTTCCGGCATAAATAATTTACGTTTTCATATAATCGGTCAATACCGCGATCTACAACGCGCCCCGCCTTGTTATCGACTGCCGTCAGGGCATCATATAGCGCGGGAATCATGATTGGGACAATGCGGCGGGACTTTGATGTTTTATTAGCCTTTTTGTCAACCAGTTTATGATTTTCATCCAATACGCGGCTTCCCGCAACGGTTATAAGTCGTTTGTCTAAATCGATCTTATCCCACGTTAAGGCATAGATTTCCGATCTTCGCAACCCGTGAAGCGCTAGCAACGCCGCTATTTCATATCGCTTTCCATGTACCAGCGGGAGAAATTGTTGTATTTGTTTCGGAGTTAACCACGGGCGTTCGTTTGATATTACCTTTGGTAACTGGATTTCATTCTTTGTTTTTATTCCGTTCGCTGCAAGAACTGGCCGCACCAGTCCCCAGATGTTTTTTAAATATTTAGCTGAAATGCCCGCAGCTTCCCGGTTGATTATACCCGGCCAGTCCTTAATTGTGCTCAAGGGCTTGTCCATAACATCACAGAGCCTATTTTTTTGCATGGAACGATAGCCGCGAATGGTAGACGGGGATAATATATTCGACCGACCATCTATATACTTGTCGATTGCCTTGCGGAGCGTAATCTTGACTGTCTCACTCTCTGGCATGACATCAGCTTTGTATGCATGCGCTTTGGCGCGGCAGGCTTCGACGTCATCCTCCGTAAAGCATACGGACTTCCCCTTAATTCTCAGTTGGATAAACCATTTGCCTGATGGCAATAACCGTGGTTCAGGAACTTTCATGGATGCTCCTTATAATTTTGCCCCGCCCCGAAATGGGACGGGGCATTTGTCACATTGTTGTCGCAGAGCTACCGATCAAAGCTTTCATTGTCGTCGTCGTTATCGTTATCATCATCGCGCCAAAAGAAAATTTGTAATTGTACCTGATCGTCTTTAGAAGACACATTTGCTTGGTATGTATCACCACGGTCAATCCAGTCGGTCACCATGTTGCGAAGCTTTCCCTTATTGAGATACCCTATTGGGTCGGTTCCGTCAATTCTTTTGGTTACAAGGATAGCTTTATCGTCGTATTTATTTGTAGGCTCATGAAAGAAGAATACTCGATCACAAAATTCGGGCACGAAAAAATTGCGGTCACTTGGCCTATATACGTCAACATCGGTATATGTATAATCTGCTGACGTACTGGTCGGGAGCTTCTTGGGAGTCTCGGGATCGGGGAAAGCAGAAGCCGGACTTATGCTGTTTTTTGTCGGTTTGCGATCTGCCGGCTCAATTTGCCCGCCGGAGGATTTTTTATCATTCTTCGTGAACCAGGTCGATAGATGAGCTATTTTCATTTTTCACTCCTTCTATTTTTACCGTTCAACGCGGCAGGATTACAGTTTTCTTTTGATTTCTATAGCCACTCCTATGACGGCCGCATACCCGCTGTCGAAATCGCTCTGGGGGACAATCCTCAATGGATAAGCCGGATTTTCTGGCGTGAGCACTACGTTATCCCCCTGCCTGTGAAAGCGTTTCAGCGTGGCTTCGTCGCCGTTGACACGGCAAGCTACGATCTGCCCGTCGTCTGCGGTAGGCTGCGTACGGATCAACACCAGGTCGCCGGGCTGAATCCCGGCGTTTATCATGCTGTCGCCTTTGACCAGCAACCAGAAACAATCCTCGGAATCTGGAACGTCCACCGGCGCATAACCGATAATCTCCTGCACGGCCAGCGAAGGATAACCGGCGGGGATGGAGCCAAGGATCGGGCGCACGGCGGTTGGATTATATGGGAAACAATTCTTCGGGAGCGCCTTGTCGGAAACGGCTGGGCGCTCTTTTTCGTCTGTTTCGCCCTTGAGATAAGAAAGCGGAACCTTGAGCATAGCGGCAGCGAGCGCTAACTTTTTATCGGGAATAGGGGAATCGGCCCTCAACTTATCAGCCAAATAACTTCTATTGACTCCCATCGCATCACAAACGGCAGATTTCTTTACTCCGCTTTTTTCAATCTCATCAAGAACCCGTTGTCTTGTAATGTGCATATTTGACGGTTTTCCCCCTTTGACATATTGCAATTCGACGAAATAGAACAAAATGTTACGCTAGCTATTGACACAGAACAAAACGCGCTGTATGATGTGGGCACACAGAACAAAGCGCAAGAAATTGTTAAAGCTACCGCCCGCGGAACTGCCCCGCGTTTTATTTTTTGCGTTATTGACTTGCGACAAAAGAACAATATCACAAAACGTAAGAAAACGCAAGCACTACCGCGCGGAATGTTCGGAGAAAGGAGATGGGATATTTTGGGTAAGTTGTACACCTGCGAGCAGGTTGCCGCCCGGTACGGCGTGCAGACCCGGACCGTCTGGGACTGGGTACGTTCAGGAAAGCTCCCGGCGATCAACACGACCGGGTCAAAAAAGTCCGGCAAACGATACCGGATTGACGAGAACGACCTCAAGGCTTTTGAGGAAAGCCGAAAAACAACAAATGCGTAAGAAAGAAAGGAGGCCGTACATATGCCCGCACTACGCAAGCGCCCCACTGAAATCGGTGATATAGCTTACCGCGGCGCGACGGCACGCGGGCTTGCCGAGCAGGGACTTACCCGCAAGGAGTTGATACCAAAACTCGGCTACACGGCCCCGTCAACCTGGTGTGACCGGCAGAACCACCCGGAAAAGGTAACGGTCGGCGAGCTTCGGGCCATGCGCCGGCTCGGGATTCTGAACGACGCGGACCTACTGAAAATCATCACAGGGAAAGAAGGAGGAAATTAAATGTCAACCGCAACAAATCACCGCACCCGCAGCCACCGCACGTATTACATACGCAAGTCCGCCACCACCGGCCACGCCCGGCAGGCCTGGATCAAGACGCAGAACGACAAGCACAACCGTCAGCAGCGCTCCGGAGGATTCTTCGGGCGGCTGTTCCGGGGCCGGAATAAGGAGGCGCACGATGCCGCGGAAAGCTAGCACCATAAAACTGACGGACGGGCAATCCGCCCTGGTCGCCGAGAATCACAACCTGATTTACGCGTTCTTGCGCAAGCGCAATCTCCTCTGTGATGACTTTTATGGCGTGGCGGCAACCGGCCTATGCAAGGCTGCCGGGACCTACGACCCCGATAGGGGGCTTGCATTTTCAACTTACGCATACGCCTGCATGGCTAACGAAGTCCGGCAGGATATGCGCGACCACAGAGAAAGGCTTGTAACCGTCAGCTTGGAGGAACCCATACACGACGAGCTTCCGCTGTCGGGAATTCTTGAGTCCACCAGCCCCAGCCCCGATGAAGTGGTGCGCCTTCGCTCCGCGATCGAATGGCTCCGAAACCGCCACCCGAAGGAATATCTAGCCGCCACGCTCATTTGTGCCGGCTACACGGAAAGCGAAGCCGGGTCCGTGATTGGACATGCGCAATCCTACACAAGTAAGTTGCTCAAGAATGTCGCAAAAAAGATGGAGGCAATGGTATGACCCGGCGCCGCTCGCGCCTGACCCGCTGGCCCCGCGGGACGCTGATCTTAGTAATGCTGGTCACGGTGTTGGCAATGCTGGTACTGATGCGCGCCGTTGACGTACCCGCGAATGGTGCGCCGTACGACTGGATCAACAGAGCGTACATGATGCGGGGAGGAGCGTGATGACAGATGCCGAGTGGAGCCGCCTTAACCGCCGCGTTCACCGCGACGCTTTCAGGACCCGCCAGAAGAAATACGATCACGCGCACAGGGCCGAGCGCACCGCTTATATGCAGCAATGGCGGGCCAAAAATCGAGAGGCAGACAACGCCTACCACCGCGAATATCACCGCACTCATAAAAATAGCCGCCCCCAGCGCAGCAACGCTGAAAGCGGCACAGAAGAAAAGATCTAACCGCCTCAATTATATACTCATCAATCCCAAAATCAATAAAAACGAAGGAGGAATCTTCCCATGGTAGAAAGCCCAGTAAAAAGCATTCTGGAAATGGCCCGCGACGCCATCCAGGAAAGAGTCGACTATGAAATGACCCGCGTTGTCAGCAACATCATGGATCCCAACACAAAAGCGACGGACAAGCGCAAACTCACCCTGACCTTCGAATTCTCGCCGGACGATCAACGCCAAACGATTGCGGTCTCGTCGTCCGCAAAAAGCACCCTCGCCGCAACGAGCCCCATCAAGACCGCGCTCTACATAGCAGGTGAAGACGGTACCGGCGAAGTGACTGCCGTCGAGATGGTCCCGAACATTCCCGGCCAGATGAACATGCTCGGTGAAGACCAGGAACCCGCGCCCATGCTCAAACTTATTAAAACAGCATAAGGAGGATTTGAAAAATGCTGAAAGAAGCCATCGAAAAAATCGTTTCCCTTGCGCAACCGCAGATCATCGACCGCGGCGACCACACGTTTTCCATTGATGCTGACGGTGCCGCGACAGAAATTCGCCCGGTAATCGATACCCCTGATCAGATCGAGTTGTCCAGCTTGGACGCCATTGTGAAGCTGGTCAAGACCGAAGCGCTGAAGCTTTACGCGGGCGTGCCAATTTACATCACGGTTCCGGCCCACACGAAAGTAGAAGTGTTCTTGCAGCCGAATAGCGAAAAGCGCGAAATGCGCGTTTCTCCGTATCTCGCATTCGCCACCGACGTCCCCGGTTGGGACTCGTCCGTCAAGCTCCCCTTTGACCAGGCAGCTGTCGCGCTCATGACTCGCTTCCAGGACGGCGGAGATCGTGATTATACTCTGCAGCTTCTGTCCCAGATAACCACCGGGGCACATGTCACCTATAACGACACCGGCATCGCCACCACGGTAGTCACTCAAAAAGGAGTCAGTCTCCAGCAGAACACTCAGATCAAGCCCCTTGTGAAACTCCGTCCTTACCGCACCTTCCAGGAAGTTGAGCAGCCTGAGGGCCTGTTCCTCATCCGTATCGACGAGCGTGGGATCACTTTCACCGAGGCGGACGGCGGCATGTGGAAGCTCACGGCCCGGCAGACCGTCAAGACGTATCTTGAAACAAACCTTGCGGATGACGTCAATGCCGGAAACGTAATCGTAATGCTCTAAGGTAACAGAACGCTCCCGGCGAAGCGGCAACTTCAACCGGGAGCAGAACAATTAACCGCCTCAATTATGAGGCAGAAAGCGAGATTTGTCAATGAAAACATCTCTCATCAAGATCCGCGCCGCGTTTGGCGTCCATGAGATTGAACTCGGCCCCGGCAGTGTAGAACTGACCGGGCGCAAGGGAACGGGCAAGTCGTCCGTGCTGGACGCTATCAGATATAACCTCACAAACCGCTCCGACCGCGATTACATAGTCAAGCAGGGCGAGGATGAGGCGGAGATTGTTATTGAGACCGATACCGGCCTCCGCATCGACCGGAAGCGCAAGGCGGCGCTGGATGCGTCCCAGCTCGGTCTGAAGGACAACGGCCTGAACGTCCCGCGTCCCCAGACGTTCCTGGACGACATCATCACTCCGCTGCAACTGAACCCGGTCGAGTTTATCTCCAAGCCCATCGCCGAACAGAACCGGATCATTCTGAACCTGATCGACTACGCCTGGGATATGAGCACCATCGCCGGATGGTTCGGCGAGATCCCGAATGGAGTCGATTACAAGCAAAATATCTTGTCCGTCCTAAATCAGATCCAGGCCGACAACGGCGTGTATTACCAGACCCGGCAGCAGATCAATTCCGAGAAGCTGTTTAAGCGCAAGGCCGCCGAGGACATCGCCGCGACCATCCCGGAGCATTTCGACGCCGAAAAGTGGGAGGCATACGACACCGGCGCGAAGTATGCCGAGCTGTCGAAGATCCAGCAGGAGAACTCCAAGGTCCAGCGGGCAAAGGCGTTCCGCGATTCTTACAACAATAAGCTGCGCGGCATCCAGGCCGACCGCGACATTGCGATTTCCAACATCAAAAATGAAGTTGCGGGCATGAGGCAAGGCCTTGAAAAGACAATCGAGCGTCTGAAAGCCGAAATCAAAGCCGCCGAGGATAAGATCGCCGGGCTGGGCAAAGAGATGCAGACCGAAATCAAACTAGCCCAAGCCGATTTTGAGACCGCCAAGGCCAAACTTGACGCCGAAACCGGAAGCGCCAATATGTACGCCGACCGGGATATGCTGCCGACCGACGCGCTTCAGAACGAGATCGCGACCGCCGAAGCCATGAAAAAACATCTGAACGAATACGCCCGGATGTGCCGGATGCAGCAGGAGGTCGACGAACTGCAGGCCAAGAGCGACGAGCTGACGCGCAAGATCGAGCTTGCACGGACGCTGCCCGGTCAGGTGCTGGCAGAGGCGAAGATCCCCGTGGAGGGGCTGACCGTTAAGAATGGAGTGCCGCTGGTGAATGGGCTGCCGCTGAGCAATCTGTCTGATGGAGAAAAGCTCAGCCTCTGCGTCGACGTGGCGATCAGTAATCCGTCCGGGCTGCAGATCATCCTGATCGATGGGGCCGAACGGCTGGACGATAAGAGCCGTGAGGAACTGTATGAAAAATGCAAGGCGAAGGGGTTGCAGTTTATCGCGACCAGGACCACAAACGATGACGAATTGAAGGTAACGGAATTATGATGCCAAAAGACAAATTACATCAATTGACCGGCGACGAGCGTCTCGGACAGGAGCGCGAGTCCGAATATCTCGGGGCCGAAGACATCGACGACAGCATAGAACCCATTTTGACCATAACGGGGCTTTGGAACGGCATGGTAACACTCCAGCGCGGTAAGGAAAACAAGGACGTACTGACATTCGCGGAAGAGCATGTCCCCGGAATCAAACAGGTGAGGCCACTGATAGTCAACTCTACCAATAGAAAGGCGCTCCGCAAGCTCTATAAAGACGCTAAGGCGTCCACGCTGACAGGCAAGAGGATACAGCTCTATGTCGACCATAACGTGCGGGACCCACAGGACGGCGGTCTCACAGACGGAATTCGCATACGTCCGCGCATACCAAAACAGGCGGGAAGCGGCCCCGCAGTATGTGATGACTGCAAAAGTGAAATTATTGGCGCCGTTCTCGCGAACGGATCACAGGCGAGCGCTGTTCAGATCATTGCGTTTTCCCAAAAGCGTTTCGGCGCGACGCTATGTGCTGAGTGCATGAAAAAACGTGACGCGGCGAAAAAAGCCGCCGAGACGGCTTTGAACGGCGAGGCCGGGACGGTGACTCCGGCAGAGACGGAAGAAACGGAGGACAGCGAAAATGGTTAAGACCCATCCCCAAAGTAGATTTTCTTTGCTGTCGCTGGAACAGCTTCGGGACAGCAAAGACGTTATTCTGCAGGCCGAGAAGACGGATACGGTCTTTTCAGATAGCAAGCATCCTTGTTATCTCTGCGAGGTCGCCACTCAGCTTGCCTATAACAGCAGCAAGCATACAGTAGATGCCCTCGTAAGTGAAATAGCTCGCGTGAATGCCGAGAACAGGAAACTGCTTACCAAGATTCAACGACTGGGTAAGGAGATCGCCGATGATTCTGACCGCTGAAAACTATTTCTCCCCCGAGGCCGAGGCGCATTACATGGGTTCCACCCAGTACAAGCGCTTCAAGGCTTGCGAATCTCAGGCGCTCGCAATCATCCGCGGCGAGTATGTCCCGGAAAAATCCACGGCCCTGCTGGTCGGGAGCTATGTGGACGCGTACTTCTCGGGGACGCTGGACCTGTTCCGTGCCAAGCACCCGGATATTTACAAGCGTGACGGTAGCTTGAAAAGCGAATACGAGCAGGCTAACTGTATCATCGCCCGAATCGAGCGTGACGAACAGTTTATGGCGGCCATATCCGGGCCGAAACAAGTCATCATGACCGGCGAGATCGAGGGCGTACCGGTAAAAATAAAAATCGATTGTCCGCAGCCATACATAACGGTTGACATGAAGATCATGCGCGACATGGCCGACGTGTACAACAAGGAAGACCACTGCTGGGAACCGTTCTGGAAGGCCTGGGGCTACGACATCCAGGGCGCCATTTATAGAGAGATCAGACGGCAAAACGAAGGCAGGACGCTCCCCTTCGGGTTGGCCGTAGCGACCAAGGAAAAACCGGAGCCGGACATTCGATTGCTGACCCTGCCCGGCTCGGCGCTGGATGCTGCGCTGGAGGAAGTCCGCGCAAACATCGTTTACTTCGATGGACTTAAAAAGGGCCTGTACCCGCCGACGCGCTGCGAAAAATGCGACTGGTGCCGGTCAACTAAGGTCCTAATGGGATGGGAGGAAGCGGAGGCATGAACAGCATCATCATAAAAGGCCGCCTAACTCGTGACCCGGAGTTGCGCTATACGCAGTCCAATACCCCGGTGGCGTCCTTTGCTGTCGCCGTGGACCGTCGCTTCACGCCGGAAGGCCAAGAGAAGCAAGCAGACTTTATCGACTGCGTGGCATGGCGGACGACCGGCGAGAACATCTCCAAGTTTTTCACAAAGGGCAAGGAAATCGCCGTCAGGGGCAGCCTACAAAGCCGCAAATGGGAAGACAGAGACGGAAACAAGCGCATTTCGTGGGAAGTGATCGTCGATGAATTTGATTTTTGCGGACCTAAGCAGGACGGACAGAACGGCGGATTTAAAGTGGCTGGTGCGCCCGTCGATGTACAGCCGCCCACCCCAGGTGAATTTGCGGAGCTGCAAGACGACGGCGAGCTGCCGTTCTGATGATGGACGCCGCCGAGACAATCAATAGCACTCTCTCCATGGCCGACGTCGCCCGGCAGTACGGCTTCGAACCAAACAGGGGCGGGTATATCGCTTGCCCCTTCCATGCCGAGCACACGCCGTCCTTGAAAATCTACGACACTCCCGGGCGCGGTTGGCACTGCTACGGTTGCGGTGCAGGCGGATCGGTAATTGATTTTGTGATGCAACTGTTCAATATTCCCTTCACGGCCGCACTGGTTCGCTTGAGCGCCGATTTCGGCCTGAACATATGCAATGACCGCCCGGACCCGCGCGAAGTTTTGAGGATTAAATCCGCGGCTCTGGCGGCACGTCGGGCAGAGGAAGCGCGACAGGCAGACTGCGATGACCGGGTGGAGAGGTTTCGGGGACTGTGGTTGCGGCTGAAAGCAATGTGTCCTGATGATCCAAGCCGGCCCGGGCTGATGCGGACGATCGAC
>Ga0065701_1012825_pt1 | contig 11737 bp, 7 predicted proteins | sample Biomet1_FD_59088 | JGI IMG/M metagenome (GOLD analysis project Ga0065701, IMG submission 59088) | Microbial communities from bioreactor (seeded with anoxic lake sediment) at LBNL, California, USA - Biofuel metagenome 1 version 3... | ecosystem: Engineered > Bioreactor > Anaerobic > Unclassified ...
TATCATTGCCTCCGGACAATTCGGTCAAGACCTTGGAATAAGGTTTATAACTCTTGACATAGTCCTTGGAATAATAATCCACACTCGGATACTGATATGGATTTCCGTAGCGGTAATTATCAATTGTTGGTTCGCTATAGAGAGGAGCAAGTCCGTCATTCAGCCTTGCCTCGTTGTACAATTCCATGTAATCTGCCGACGGCAAATATTTGGGTAAAGCCTTGGGGGTAGAAATACCATAATAAGCCGAAACATTCACCTTCTTTTTATAGGCTTCACCTCTTTTGGTCGTAATCAGTACAACACCATTTACGGCATCATTGCCATACAACATGGATGCGTTGATGTCTTTTAGAACTGAAATCTGTTCAACTTCCGTAAGGTCAACAGCGCTAATGTCACGAGGCAATCCGTCAACAATAAATAAAGGAGTTCCGATACCACGGATATTGGAACTGCCTAAGAGTCCTGGAACATTGCCATTCAAGGCAGCATAAACATCCTGGTTGTTGTCGTACTTAAAGACTTCTGCAGGATTAATCACACTGACAGCATTCGTAACATCACCTTTCTTGATCTTTCCAAAAGCAACATTCACAACATCTTTAGTTCCATAATTAAAAACGGATGATTTCAGTGAAAACACCTTTCTGTCTTTAATCTCACCTTTTTTGAACACTGCCGGTTCATATCCGTCAGATTCGATCATAAGGTCTGACTTTTCGGGAATGGAGATAGTAAACTTACCTGAAAAATCTGTTTTGACTACAGCAGCTCCTTCGTTGCCGTAAATGGTTGCTCCAACAACAGGATTGCCTTTTTCATCTTTTACAACAGATTCAATAGTTATTTTCGATGCTTCTTGTGCACTTGCCATAGCTGGTAACAATAATGCAGCAAAACATAGAAAGATTAATATCTGTATATGTATATTCTTCATCTTATAAATCTTTTAAATGATTATTTATTCAGTTACCAACCTGGATTCTGTGGGAAATCCTTATAGAGTTTTGTATAACTTACCTGGAATGGCAACCAATTGTGTTTTTTCTCAAAAACCCTTGTCACAACAACTCTTTCTGTTAGATTGATAGGCTTGCCGTTAGCTCCACGGTCAAAATCCATGGCTGTTTTCTGTAAATATTTAAGGTCACCAGCTATATTCCATCTGCGCAAGTCAAACCAGCGATGGCTTTCAAATGCAAGTTCTACTGCCCGCTCGTTGATAATGACGTCCTGAAATTTTTCTGTCGTATTGTAAGGACTGGTCAGGTTAGGCAGTTGAGCCCGGTTCCTGATTACATTTACAGTCTTCTTCTGCTGTCATACATCCAGGAGCACTGCTTTGTGGCGTTCCATAACCATGAAACACTGCTTCTGCATACATAAGATATACATCGGCCAAACGCATATAGGGTATATACGACTGAAAGTTTCCCCATTTGTTATCCCAAGGATTACATCCCATGGGTGTCCATTTTCTATAATAAAAACCGGTTACACTACCTTGAGTACCACCTTTATGGCGTCCATTATTATACAACTGCGCAAATCGGTCTAAACCGGCAGAAGTACTTGTCACCATTTGTTGTCCGTCTACAACAATATCCTTGTAGAAACGAGGTTCGCGACCTGTCCACGGATCATTGGGATTATAGTTAGAATTGGGATCATCAATAGGCAAACCGTTGGCCATACGATAATTCTTGATATAGTTTGCTGTTGGAACCTCAACCCTGGTATTTCCTCCACCAAACTGAACGGGGCTACTGGTCCTGCAAGTACACCATCTCGTATACGAAGGAATATAGATCGTAGGATTCATGATCACTTCGGTTCCACCGGATCGAAGGGCGTTACCAGGAGACCACACCCAGAAGTTATCAGTCCATGTATCCCAGGTTTGTAGTTTATAAGCACCTGTTGATTTGCAAATCTGAATAACCTGTCCAAAAATGATGGCAGCCTGTTTGCACAACTCTGCATCGTATTCATTCTTTCCGGTAGACTCTTCGTTCATCATAGGACTGGCTGCATACAAAAGGTCTTTAGCCTCAAAACACAAAGCGTGGATTTTCGTTATACGCTGTGAATTACTTCCAAGCGTTGCTTGTCCAACTTCTGCATCATCCCATTTTACTGGCAGCAACTCTGCAGCAGCAGCCAAATCTTTTGCAGCTTTTAAAGCGGTTTCCCTATAATTAAGACGAGGCAATTTCAATTCCTGAGTTGACGACAACACAGTATCAACATAAGGAAGTCCTCCCCAATAACGCATCAGGTCAAAATGGAAATAGCCTCTGAAAAACAAACATTCTCCTTTTATGACATCTTTCTCCTGCTGCGTTGCGTCTTGTAGTAAATCCAGTTTGCTTAAACCCAGGTTTGCCTTTCGAATGGCATACCAGCTGAGCGGCCAGATTTTCTTTGTCATCGGGTCCAGATTCGTATTAACTCCACCAATCAAAAATTTTGACTGATCCCAGTAGTTTCCATCATCCCAAAGTAACGGAACATTGGACAAAACTTCGTCAGCCCCCTCAAAATTGTAAAAATAATTTCCGGCCAAAGTCTTGTTAAAATCGGAAATACAATTGTGCATTTCCTCAACAAATCCCTGAAAACTTTTAAAATTGCCGTATACATCGTTTTCAGTAATGGTAGCTTCTGGAGATTTATCGAGGTAACTCTCGCAAGATCCTGTCGCTAGTCCCAAAACCAGGACACAAGCCATAAAACTTAGCTTATTTTTTTTATTGATGTTTCTCATAATTCCGTGTTATTAAAAAGTTATATCAAGACCCAGGTTCACCCTTCTCGTGGAAGGATATGCTCCGTCTGCGGAAGAACCTCCATTAACAGCCGACTCCCTGTCATCAGGCAAGTGTGACCATAAGAAGAGATTTTCTCCATTAACAAATATTCTCAAGGCGGAAAGCCCGGTTCTTTCTAAAAATTTGTCCTGGAAATTATAGGCCAACTCTGCAGTTTTAAGTCTAAGGTATGATCCATCATAGTACCAATAATTACCTATAAATTGTCCTCCCGTTGTCTTCCACCTAGGCAGGTAAGAAGAAGCATTCACATTGTCCGATGACCATGAATCCAATACATGGTCGAAAAGAACATCCGTATATAAATTAAAATCCTTCAGTGGAATATAGCGGGTCACATTGGTCACACCATAGAACTGAGCCATAAGGCTGAATCCCTTATACTCAATGCCAATAGCAGTATTGTAGGTATTCTGAGGTGTTTCCGGATAACCATAAGGTGCAGCATCGTCTGCCGTAATGGTACCATCGCCATTAAAATCAAGAATATTGTAAAACCCGGGAAGTTTCTGCAAATCATTGGACTCTTGTGGAACACTGGCATAAATATCATCCCAGTTATTGTAAAAACCACTGCTGATCTGAGTCTTGGTCTGATTAATAGAATAACCCGCAGCTTTTCTGTAAGCGGCCAACAGTTCCGGATCGTCTTTTACCAGAATCTTGTTTTCAGTATGAGTGGCACTAAACGATGCCCACAAACGTCCATTCTTGAAATTCTTGTCGAACTTTACTTCCACTTCATGACCTTTGGCTTTTACATGGCCTAAGTTTGCACTTGGAGGCGTAGCTCCATAATAAGGAGGAATCGTCGATCTGGAAGATCCTGCAACCAAAATATCCGTCCTGTCTTCGGTAAAATATTCGTAGTTGAGTGAAATCAAATTATTGAAGAGACCCATTTCCAAAGCATAGTTGTTCTTAAGGGCTTTTTCCCAGTGAATGTCAGGATTACCGACAACCGCTTCCTTATACCATGTATACAGGCTACCTGTATTCGGGTTCTGATCCAGTCGGGACGTTCCACCGTAGGAATATTGCGAAGAATACAACCATCTGGATCCGCTCACATTATCATCACCGACCATACCGGCACTGTAACGAACTTTCAACTTGTTCATCCAATCAAGCTTAAAGAAGTCTTCATTGGATATGACCCATCCTGCTGCAACTGAAGGGAAAAAAGCAAAACGGTAACCCGGTCCAAATTGTTCCGAACCATTGTATGCTCCGTTCATTTCCAGAAGATATCGGGTATCATAGTCGTAAGTGACCCTACCAACCCAGTCTTCGCGGTAATTCTTGAACATACTGCCAAGTGCGTATTCTTCACGNTTGAAAACGCCCATAGCTCCGACATTGTGCATGCCAAATTTGCGGGCATAATTAAGTTGCATCTGATACATCAATCTCCGTGAAATTTGTGACTCATCCACATTTTCCTGATTGATCGTCCAGGGTTTTACCACAAAGTCAAACTGATTGGTTCCATTGACAGGTGCTAATTGGGTATATTCGCTTTCATCCTGGCCCGGACCCGTATACAAGTTTGAATAGACATATTTTTCCGGTGTATTCGCTTCGGTACGAACATTGTTGGTTACATCATAAAGTCCACCGGCAGAATAAATGGAATTGTCGTAATACAAGGAGCCTCTGGCACTCAATCCTTTGGTTATAAAATCAAGTTTCTGTTCCAGGGCAAAATCCGCATTCAATTGCGTTGTACGGTTTTCCAGTATACCAAGATTATAAATGGAAGCTACTGGATTTAGGCATTGTCTCGATAGGAATAGAACCAGAAACTACCCCATCGACCATCGGAGTATTGAGGGAGATAGGCATCAGAAGGCATTCCATAAACGGCGTTCCATACATATTTGTTGTAACCCATGGCACTCTCCGCATAATCGTAATTGGTATTCTTCTGACTATAAAAACCGGACAAATTCATTTTAAAATTTGTCGTAGGGGTTATTTTAAAATCAAGATTGCTTCGGAAGTTGAAACGGTTAAAGGCATAGCTGGGGTCATACCCCTTATTATTGCTGTAATTGTCGTTAAACATATCGCCCTCGTGGACGTAAGAGAAAGAACCGAAATATTTCACAAAATTCGTTCCACCTTTTATGTCCATGGAAGCATGGTGAGATATTCCCAAATCTTTGAAAATTGCACTTTGCCAGTCCACATTTGGATAAATTTCTGCATATTCAGCAGACTGAGGCGTTTTATACCGGTCAATAATATCATTAGGCGTATAATCCGCCCACGAAGCTTCATTGAGAGAAACCTCCCGTTCAATTGCTTCATTCTTATACAAAAGGGTATTATACGAATCCAGTCTTTGAGGCAATTTTGAGAGCATCAGGCCAGTCGTGTTATAAGAAAAGGAGATTTGTGCTTTTCCGTCATCGCCTCTTTTAGTCGTGATAAGTATAACACCATTTGCACCCTTAACACCGAAAACGGCTGTTGCCGAAGCATCTTTCAATACAGAAATACTTTCGACCTCATTGACATCAATATTTTCCATGCGACGTTCAACCCCATCGACCAAAATTAAAGGCTGACCTCCATTCCAGGTATTTTGTCCACGGATATAAATAGCGGTTGAACTTTGTCCAGTTCCATACCCCCCAGGTTCTCCTGTGGAAACAATGGTTGTGACACCGGGAAGATTTCCGGTTAATGATTGCTTCAGATCAGTAACACCTCCGGCACGTCTTAGTTCTTTATTTGAAGTTTGTACAATAGAACCAACGACACTTTCTTTCTTTTGTACACCATACCCAACAACAACAACCTCATTAAACGTTTTCGAGGATTGATTCAGGGATATTTTTAAAGAAGTTTTTCCGTCAATGTTTACCACTTTCGTTTCGTATCCAACAAACGAAACCTTTAACTGACCATTCAGCGGTGCTTTTAAAGAAAAAGAGCCGTTTACGTCTGTAACGGTTCCTGCGCTAGCGCCAACCAACGATACATTGGCACCTATAATGGTTTCATTACGTTCGTCAGTTACAATACCCGTTATTTTCGTTTGAGCAAGAATAGGACTCATAAGTGTCTGAGCCATTAGTAGACAAAGGCATAGACTTCGTTGAATTTTAACAATATTTTTTTTGCATATTGCAGTGTTTTTCATAATTTGTACCGATTTTAGATTGTATTTGTTGTAACATCTCGTACTTCCGTACTTTTTAGAATCCAAACCGGACGATAGGACAATATCGTTCGGTTTTTTGTGTTTTAGGGAGGGGCGTTTGATTGACTTTTCATTTGTATTGCTTTTAGGTAGTTTTATATTAAATAACTAAACAATAGATCTTTACAAGGTTTGACAATACACCCTGAAGATTTTAATATTTATTATATAAAAATATAATGTCAAAAACCTAAAAGACTTTGAAAAGTGAGAAAACATCTTTAAAAACTGATTTAATACTCATTATCTTTTACGATCAGTCCAAGAGAAGATTTCATACAAACACCTGTTTGTGTATCCGAGAGCGGATTTGCGGGACCATGCCTGAACAGGCTTATCCCAGAAGTATTTCGAGACAAAAATATTGCAAGATTTGCAAAACAAGACAATCAAAGCTATCTTTTTTATGGGCATTTTCCAAAAGAGAAATGCCAAAACTTCAATAAATGCTATATAATATATAAGGTGTAGCTAAAGACTTCCATCTTCCTTTTCTCCGGAATTCTGTTCTATTTCCCCCTTCATTTTAAGCAGTTCTTCTTTTATTTTCCGGAGACGGTCTATTGCCTCAATCTGGGCAGAAACCCCTTTTCTTTCCTCTTTGATACGCTTTTTTGCACCTACCAAAGTCATACCTTTCTCTTTAACGAGAAAATAGATTTGCCGTATATCCTCAATATCCTCATTCGTATAGGATCTGGTGCCTTTTGCATTCTTCTTGGGTTTGATGGTGTCAAACTCTTTTTCCCAGAAGCGCAGCAAGGACTCGTTCACATCAAAAATAGCGGCCACTTCTCCGATGGAGTAGAACAATTTTCTGGAATTTTCAGGCATGATCTTCTGTGTTTTTGTTATTAATCCATTGTTTGTCCAAAGTTGGACGATATGCGAACCATTTTGTCGTATTCAGCTGGAGACAAATCCAGATAATAATAATTGGATGGATTCTGAACAGTTCCATGATAATGCACTTCATAATGCAAATGAGGGCCGGTAGATTTGCCCGTACTTCCCACTTCACCTATTATATCGCCCCGTACCACTTTTTGGCCTGACCTGACATTGATCCTGCTTAAGTGACCATAAAGTGTCTCGTAGCCATAGCCGTGATTGATCATGATGCAATTCCCATAACCTTGCTTCCAACCAGCAAGCGTAATTCTCCCTTCTCCTGTTGCATAAACATCTGTTCCTGTAGGAGCGGAGAAATCCATTCCTTTATGGAACGTTGGCACATGATATATGGGGTCAATACGGCGTCCATAGCCTGAAGCAACCGTTTTCATATCTTTATTGAGAACAGGCTGTATAGCCGGGACGCAAAGCAAACGAACTTCCTTGTTCTTGACCAGATTGATCAGCACATCGTATGATTTTGATTGAGTATAGGCCATCTTGGAAAGTTGGTCTACCTGTTGGGAGGTATAGGTCACAAGCTCAGCATTGTCCATATCACTGAAAGAGGCATAACGGTTGGTTCCGCTGTAAGAGCCTTTACGAATTTCCTCTGCAATAGGCTCAGCCTGAAGGATAGCACGGTAAAGGTTGTCGTCTCTTTGCTGAAGGTCTGTCAATATGCCCTGAACATGTTTGGCCTGCAATTGCAGAACCTTATACTGATCCTGCAAGCGTTCATTTTCCACACGGTATTTTTTTGCATCAGGTGTTTCAAAAAAGGTCAGATAAATACCAAAAAAAACTAATCCCATGGATATGCCGGAAAAGGCATGTAGCAAAAAAGCCTTGATCCAATCAAGTGCATTTTTCTGGATACGTTCAAAGCGTAATAACTCAGGGTTAAAATGATATTTGACTTTCTTACTCACGCTTACGTATCTTTTTCGTCCGATTTAGATGCAAAAATAATAATAAAGCCGTATTTTTGCACCCGATTTCGAGAAAACTAAACGTACTTTAAGATTTCAAGATCAATTCACTCAAAAAGAACATTTAAGATGGCAATCAGTAATTCAGGCAAAGGCATGACGTCAAAGGAAATTCGTGAATCATTCAAAAACTTTTTTGCGTCCAAAGGACATAAGATTGTTTCTTCAGCACCTATGGTCGTCAAGAACGATCCGACCCTGATGTTTACCAATGCCGGGATGAACCAGTTCAAGGACATCATCCTTGGAAATGCTGCTCCCAAATATACCCGTGTAGCCAACTCCCAAAAATGCCTTCGCGTAAGCGGCAAGCACAACGACCTGGAAGAAGTGGGACACGACACCTACCATCACACCATGTTCGAGATGTTAGGCAACTGGTCTTTTGGGGATTATTTCAAGAAAGATGCCATCGAATGGGCCTGGGAGTATTTGGTGAATGTACTCAAACTGGACCCAAACCGTTTGTATGCCACCGTATTCGAAGGTTATGCCCCTGAAGGCCTGGAGCGCGACAACGAAGCCGCTGCCATCTGGGCTCAGTTTCTGCCTGCCGAACGCATCATCAACGGAAACAAGCACGACAATTTCTGGGAAATGGGTGACACCGGTCCCTGTGGTCCCTGTTCGGAAATACATATAGACCTTCGTTCAGACGAAGAACGTTCCAAAGTGAACGGCCTCAGCCTGGTAAACCAAAGCGACCCGCAAGTCATTGAAATCTGGAACAACGTATTCATGCAGTTCAACCGCAAGGCTGACGGTTCTCTGGAACCGCTGCCCAACAAACACGTTGACACCGGCATGGGCTTCGAACGCCTTTGCATGTCCATTCAAGGCAAACGTTCCAACTACGACACCGACGTATTCCAACCTATTCTGAAAGAAATCGGGAATATCTGCGGAGTCACATACGGGGAAAACGAGAAAGTGGATATCGCCATGCGTGTCATCGCCGACCACATCCGTGCCATCGCCTTTTCCATCACTGATGGACAGTTGCCTTCCAACGCCAAGGCTGGCTACGTTATCCGCCGGATCCTGCGTCGAGCAGTCCGCTACGGATACACCTTCCTGGGGCGCCGCAACGCATTCCTTTACAAACTTATTCCTGCGCTGATTGACTCCATGGGCTCCGCCTACCCTGAACTAATAGCCCAACAGCCCCTGGTTGAAAAAGTCATCAAGGAAGAAGAAGAATCATTCCTGCGCACACTCGAGACCGGCATCCGACTGTTGGACAAGTCGATGGCCGAACTTAAGGCTACAGGCAAGAATACCCTTCCGGGTAAAGACATGTTTACCTTATACGACACTTTCGGTTTTCCTGTAGACCTGACGGAACTTATTCTTCGCGAAAACGACATGCTGGCCGACATTGACGGCTTTAATGCGGAAATGGAGCAACAGAAAGCCCGCGCCCGCAATGCTGCTGCCGTTGAGACCGGCGACTGGGTCATCCTGAAAGACCAGGAATCAGAATTTGTCGGATACGACTTCACCGAATGCGATGCCGAAATCATCCGCTACCGCAAGATGAGTCAAAAAGGCAAGACCTTTTACCAGATTGTACTTGACCGCACTCCTTTCTATGGAGAAATGGGCGGACAGGTTGGAGACTCCGGCTATCTGGAAACAGAAGGCGAACGCATTGTCATCGAAACCGCCAAAAAAGAAAACGATCTGACCGTACATATCAGCTCCAAACTTCCTGCAGACTCGACGCAAGCCTTCAAGGCCGTCATAGACAAGGAAAAGCGCCAGGCCACTTCCTGCAACCATTCCGCCACTCACTTGCTGGACGAAGCTTTGCGCGAAATCCTGGGCACACACGTTGAACAAAAAGGGTCTTTGGTTTGTCCCGAAAATCTTCGTTTCGACTTTGCCCATTTCCAGAAAGTAACCAACGAAGAACTTCGTCAGGTTGAAAAGCTGGTAAACTCTGCCATCCGTCGCAATCTGAAACTGGAAGAAAGCCGCCACACCCCCATCGCTGAAGCTCAAAAAATGGGAGCCATGGCCTTATTTGGTGAAAAATACGGTGAAGACGTCCGCGTCATCAAGTTCGGAAACTCCATCGAGTTCTGTGGTGGTACACACGTTTCCGAAACCGGCCAAATCGGCAGTTTCCGTATCGTATCCGAAAGTTCCATCGCTGCGGGAATTCGTCGCATCGAGGCCATTACCAGTGAAAAAGCCGACGACCTGTTTTACGAAATACAGGATGAGGTTCGCAACATCCGTGGTTATTTCAACAATACGCCAAACCTGACCCAAGCCATCGAGAAACTGGTGGCCGAAAATCAGGAAAACCATAAAAAACTCGAAGCCTTTGCTGCAGAAAAAGCCAAAGAACTGAAAAACAATTTACTGAAAGCGGCCATTGACATGAACGGTGCCAGACTCATCTGTTTTGAAGGCGAAGCCACCGCAGACGCCATCAAAAACATAGCCTTCCAGCTCCGTGCTGAAGTGACAGGCAAGCTTGCCTTCATCGCCGGAAGTGTCTGCGAAGGCAAACCGATGCTGACCATCATGTTGAGTGACGAACTTGTCGCTACCGGCCTAAACGCAGGCACCATGGTTCGCGATGCGGCCAAGGCCATCCAGGGTGGTGGTGGCGGTCAGGCCCATTTTGCAACGGCTGGTGGCAAGAATGCCACCGGACTCAGCAATGCTGTAAAAGAAATCGTTGAAAAGGTAAAAGCCACACTATAACGATAAGCACAAATCACAACTACTCTCGTTTTTTTCGGGAACGTAGAAGTGCATAACCACGACACAATAAGCTCTTAGCTTTTTATAAACAATAGAAGCTTAAGGAATCAAAAAAGAGGATATTTCAAAGCAATCAACTTTTGAAACATCCTCTTTTTACTTTGGTATTAAAACTATTCCTTGTTTTTCTTCGGAAAATGCAGCACCGTCCTCGGCGTAAAATCTTTCGGTCTGGGCATCTCATAGACCGCTCTCCTCAAAAAAGCGCCCAAAGACCTGGGATCCTTATATTTCGCCTGTTCTTCCACAGATAAGATTTTTCCTATGCCTATTCTTGGATGTTGTTTCTGTTTGTTAAAGAGTTCGTAAGGCATTCTGATAGACCGGATTCTCCAGTTGATGGTACCCAGAAAATAAAAGAAAGGCGAATTGATATCGAAAAAACGGATAGGTAAGACAGGAACCTTCGCCATCTGGATAAGCTTAAGGATGCTTCGTTGCCATTCACGGTCGCTGACACGCATGTTCCGAAACCGGAACATAGATACAGCTCCAGCTGGGAAAAAGCCAACAGGATGACCATTTTGCAATTGAGAGATGGTCTCGCGGATGCCGTTGATACCTGCAGCTGTTGGATCTGAATTCTTATTTACTCTCGGCTTGACCGATATGAAGTTCTCATCCATGGCCTCCACCAAAGACAACAGTTGATTGACCATCAATTTATAATCCGGTCGGATACCAGCCATCAGGTCAATAAGCATAATTCCGTCCAAACCACCATAAGGATGGTTTGAAACCGTTATAAACGCACCCTCAGGTAAATTTTTCAGCCTTTCCGCATTTCCAATGCAGTAATTGGCACCAAGATCATTGAGCAAACTTCCGGCAAAATCGGACCCCGTATACTCGCAGGAACGTTCATATACACGATTCACCTTATCTATTGCGAATATTCGCATGACAACTTTGGCCAGACGATTTCCGGATTTTCCCCTGAAAATCGGGGACAACTTTTCTACGTCTGCTATTTCTACAGCTTTCGTTTTCAATATAATAAGATGTTATTTATTTTCCGAAACACACTC
>Ga0065701_1012827_pt1 | contig 11704 bp, 12 predicted proteins | sample Biomet1_FD_59088 | JGI IMG/M metagenome (GOLD analysis project Ga0065701, IMG submission 59088) | Microbial communities from bioreactor (seeded with anoxic lake sediment) at LBNL, California, USA - Biofuel metagenome 1 version 3... | ecosystem: Engineered > Bioreactor > Anaerobic > Unclassified ...
TAATAATGATCTTTATTATTGATTGAATAATGTTTTTCGAGAAAAATAATGAACAATGCAACCAATTCAAAAATAAAAAATGAAATTATAAAATGTATGCTTGATTACAAAAATGCATTTTTTTCACTAGCTGTATTTAGTGGTATTATAAACTTATTGATGATTATTCCTTCTATATATATGATGCAAGTATATGATCGGGTTATTTCCAGTGGGAACGAAATGACCTTGATAATGTTAACAGTAATTATGCTTTCAATGTATTTATTAATAGGTGTGTTAGAGTGGGTGCGATCATCTGTTCTCGTAAAGATAAGTGCCGGAATGGATGTTAAATTAGGTAAAAAGGTTTTTACTGCCTCTTTTGAAAAAGGATTAAACGGATTATCCAGTAATCCGTCTCAAGTTATTGCTGATTTAGCAACAATAAGGCAGTTCGTAACTGGAAATGCTCTTTTTGCATTTTTTGATGCGCCATGGTTGCCTATTTATGTATTTATTGCTTTTTTATTTCATCCTGTTTTGGGTTTGTTTACGATAATTGGTGTGTTTATTTTAGCTTGTTTAGCAATTTGGAATGAAATGTCGACAAGAAAAATACTAAAAGAAACAAATCAACTTTCTGCTTTGGCTGGTATTTATGCTAATAATGTTTTGATGAATTCAGATGTTATTGAATCAATGGGAATGATAGAAAGATTACAAGATAAATGGTATGAAACACAACAGAAAGTTATTTTTTTGCAGGCAAATGCCAGTAATAAAAATAATTATATAGGTTCAATTACTCGCTTTGTAAGATTAAGCTGGCAATCACTGTCATTGGGTATTGGTGCTCTACTTGTTATTGAAAATGAGATTTCAGGAGGAGTAATGATTGCTTGTTCTATTTTACTAGGAAGAGCTTTGCAGCCGGTAGAACAAGCGATTGGGGCCTGGAAGCAGTTATCAAATGTTAGAGGTAGTTACAACAGATTAATCGAGTTATTAAATGAGTATCCACCTCGGAGAAAGGTAATGGCTTTACCAATACCATCTGGAAATATTGAGTTTGAAAAAGTCAGTATTGCGCCACCGCAAACAAAAAATTATTCATTGAAAAACATCTCATTTGCATTGAATAAAGGAGATGTTATGGGTGTTATTGGTCAGTCTGGATCTGGTAAATCAACATTAATCAAAGGGCTTGTAGGCATATGGAAAGCAAGCCAAGGAGCGATAAGAATAGATGGCGCTGAATTATCTCAATGGTCGAGAAATGAAATAGGCTCTTATGTTGGATATCTTCCGCAAGATGTTGAGTTATTTAATGGAACTGTTGCGGAGAATATTTCTCGATTTAATGCTATAGAATCAGGGAAAGTGATAAAAGCGGCAAAAACTGCTGGCATTCATGAATTGATTCTAAAGTTACCTAATGGTTACGATACCATGCTAGGGGTTGGTGGCGCAGGCTTGTCAGGGGGTCAAAAACAACGAATTGGATTAGCAAGAGCTATCTATGGCGATCCAGCTATTGTTGCATTGGATGAGCCAAATGCAAATCTTGATGAAAATGGAGAAGCGTCTCTTTTATCTGCAATTGTTGAATTAAAAAACAAAGGTACAACAATCGTTATTATAACACATAAACAAAATTTGCTAGCGAATATGGATAAAATATTAATTATGTCTGATGGCTCTATGCAGTTATTTGGAACCAGAGATAATGTTATACAAGCAATAATTGAATCAAAAAAAAATAATACAAAAAACAAATAAATTCAAAAGGATTTTTACGTGGAATCAGTAAACAATAAAAAAAATGAAATAGATGTAGATCCAAAAAAACAAATATTGTTTGGCAATATATTTTTATTGCTGGGTTTTGGTGGTTTTTTGTTGTGGGCAGTGACGGCACCTTTAGATCAGGGCGTTACGGGGAAAGGTGTGTTTAGAATATCAGGAGAAAGAAAAGAAATACAAAGTGTTTCTGGAGGCTTAATAGAATCTATTTTTATTAGAGAGGGGGATAAAGTATCCAAGGAACAAGTGTTAATTAAATTAAGTGAAGTACAAGCAAAAGCACAAATGGATATTATTGCAACACAGTGGTTAATTGCAAAAGCAACACAAATAAGACTGCAATCAGAACAAAATGATGCCGAAGCAATAAAATGGACTGATGATTTATTAGTAAACTCCAATATTAAAATCAAAGAATCATTGAAATTACAAGAGCAGCAATTTCTAACAAAACAAAGTGAATTCAAAAGCGCTCAATCAATACTAAAAAGAGAGGGTGTTGGATTGAATGAGCAATTAGCAGGACTAATTGGCGTGAATAAAAGCTTGCTGCAACAAAAAGAACTTCACCTAAAAAAAATAAATAGTTTATCCTCATTGGCATTAGATGGATATGTGGCGAAAAATAGAGTTATTGAAGAGCTAAAAAACAAAGAAGAATTGAATGCAAAAATAGCTAGTAATGCATCAGATATTGGCAAAATAAGGCAATCTATATCCGAAATTGAATTAAAGATTTTACTTCAAAAACAGACAAATAGAAAAGAGATTGAGTCTCAATTGGCAGAAATATCAAGAGAAGTTAATACATTGTCTGAAAAACTAAAGTCGGCTGAGTTTGATGTTAAGCATACCGAAATAAAAGCTCCCGTATCAGGAACAATCGTTGATTTAAAAACACACACAGAGGGTGGTGTATTAACACCAGGGCAAAGAGTAATGGATTTAGTTCCTGGTAACTCAGAGCTTGTGGTTGAGGCTAGATTTTCATCTGTTGCTTTGGATAAGTTAAAAGCCGGTTTAAAGGTAAATGTCTCTTTTCCAACACTTAATCGAGTCGAAACACCTATTGTTTCTGGTGTGTTAAAAACGGTATCAGCAGATCAACTTATCGATGGACACTCAAATGAACCTTATTTTTTAACAGAGATAGTGCTGCAAGATGAATCATTATTAGCATTAAAGAACCAAAATGTGGTTATAAGACCAGGATTACCTGCGGATGTAGTGGTGATTACAGGCGAAAGAACGCTGTTTAATTACCTTATTAAACCAATAAAACGTCGATTTAATGGCGCATTAAAAGAAGATTAAATTATGAAAATTAAATTATTTATAGTAAGCGCATGTTTCTGTGTCAGTAATGCTAATGCTTTAACGCTATTAGAAGCATATGATTCTTCTGTAAAAGAAGATCCCCAGTTGCAAGCTGCAAAATTTGAAATGGAATCTGCAAAAAAAGACAGCGATATCGGTTTTTCATACTTACTTCCTTCAATTAATGCAAACGGAAAAATATTAAAAACCAGCGGTCGAACAGACTTAGATCAAAACTCAATTACAGGATTAAACTCATATAGCAGCAACACTGATTACCAAAGTAAAAGTGTATCTATTAATATAAAACAGCCACTGTATGATATGGAACGTTATTCTTTATATAAAGAGGGAGTTGTAAATTCAAATATAGGCATAAAAAGATTTTTAACTGACAAACAAAGGTCTGCACAGGAGTTGGTCAGTAGTTATTTGGAATTACTTAGAGTAAAAAATGAGTTTTTACTTGCAGAAAAACAATTGGAATTGTTTGATAAACTAAAATCACAAAGTATGAAGATGTATCAAAATGGTGAGGGAACGGTCATAGACATTGATGAGATGAATTCGAGATATGATCTTGCTTTGTCAAAAAAAATAGAAGCGGAAGCAGAAATAAGAAATACTGAAAACATACTGTTTTATAAAACAGGCAAGCAGTCTAATGAACTATTAATGATTTCCGAAAATATTGATTCAAAACCAATGGTTTTAATAAATGAAGATTTGATTTTTTGGCAAAATAAAGCGAATTCGGTAAATCCATTATTAATTGAAAAAGAAGAAGAAATTGAATATTTGAGGTATAAAATAAAGGAAAAATCATCTGCTCACCAACCCAAAATTAACCTGGTTGGACAAATGGTAAAATCTAAAATTAATCAATTAAATAAAGAACAAGATAGAGTTGATAAAACAATTGGATTAACAATTGATATTCCAATATATGCAGGAGGAGGTATTTCTGCAAACACTGATAAACAAAGATTAATATTAACTCAAAATCTTTTTTTATTAGATGATACAAGAAAACAAGTGGCATTAGATATTGAAAGTAAATATATAGGTGTTACAACAGGATGGCAACGTTGTGTAGCACTACTGTCGGCAGTTAAGTCAGCAGAGCATTCCTTGTTTTCTACACAAAAAGGATTTAATGTTGGAGAAAAACCATTAACAGAGTTACTAGATGCTCAAGATCGAGTTTTTACAGCAAAAAAAGACTTTATCAATGCAAAATTAAAGATGTTAAATAGTTTTTCTGGATTAATGTCATTAGTTAATGAGCTTGATTCATCTCAAATATTAAAGATACAATCAAAATTGTAAAATTACAATAAATTCTCATCATTATTATTGCTCTTAAAGTATTTCACAAGCGCCTCTGCTTCGGCATGCGCTAAATCCAGTTCTTCGGCAGTCCAATAACGATTAGACCATCGGCCACTTGCTTTTTCAGCCTTGCGGCGTAATTCAGTAATAGGCTGTTTTCTTCGATGTTCTACAATAAGACTTATTCGTTCTTTTGTCATTAAACCCTCATTTGAAATAACTGTGAAAGTTAAAAAACACCAGTCAATAATGTAAGCAACATTTCCAGAACAATACTCTTTGAAATATTTTGTTTGTAACTTAATTATACAGAAAATAATAAAAAAATCAACAAAATATTTTAAAAAATAAAAAAGAGCAGGATATCACCCGCTCTTTTAGCTCTTTTATCGAACAACTCGCTTCTGCGGTGCTTTTGATAAAGAAGGAACAGCAAAAAGAAAGCGGAAAACCCGTTTGTTTTTTGATGACATTTTTGCCTCCAGCGGCAGTAGTGTAATGCGATAAAACAAATCGCAAACAAAAACGACTGCTGGCATAATGATCAGTGCAGCAATGATACATAATCCCATTAATACTACGATCCCCATCATAGCATCAGTAGGAACAGACATTGAAGATAACGCGATAGCAATTACTGCTAGTAAAACAAGATGCTTTTTCATAACATTTCCCCATTGATTGTTTGTTGAAAGCATATTAATTATACAAAATTATAAAAAAAAAGCAAGTAAAAACGGTTAAAAAACACTCAAATATTTATTTTAAATCAAAATAAAGTTTTGAGCATCTTGGTTCATTTTGAAGTAAAAGCAGATTCAATCTGAGCTAAGAAGTGTAATTATAGCTTAAAAAATCACAAAAGCCAGAACTAAAGCAGTTAAAATTTGACTTATTATTAGGGAAAAGGCAGTGTAGAAAAACATGGTTTATTCGCCAAAGGCGGAAGGAAAAATAGATGAGCAATAACATAATTAAGTTAGCAAAATTTGCAAAACACAGAGATCCGTTAACCTTTTATGCGTTAGGAATGGCTATTCCTGTTATATTGGTGTCAATGTCACTTATGATAGCTAAAGCAGAAAAACTATCACTAATGGATGCATGGAATCCTTTCACAAAAATAGTAATGGTGTTTATGCTTATCGTTAATTTCAGCAGTTGGAAAGCTGAGTATTGGCGAGTTCATGGTGGCGCTAAGTCAAGCGAAATGGTAAAAAAGTGGAATAAGATTCCGGCGATTATTTCCGTAATTCTGATTCTGGTGGTATTAGGACAGATGAGAGCATAAATGATAAATCAATTTGTAAAAGAAAAATTAGAAGGACTGAAATTAGATGAGTGCTGGGATGTCCACACTCATTTATTAGGTGATGGAGCGTCTGATTCTGGTATATACATCAAAGAAAGCAAGGGGATCGAGTCAGCAAAAGACTTGATTAGAATTAAGCTTTTTAAACATTATACAAACAGCGTAAATGCACCTACCGATTATAGTTATAGAAATCATATGGCAAGGTGTGCGGAGAATGCATTTGATGGATTCAAAGCGTTAGCATTTGCATTTACAGGGTTTCATGATGAACATGGATTTGAAAACAGAGAAGCCAGTGATTTTATTATTCCAAATGCGTGGGCTAAAAAAGCATCGGAATATTCAAAAAGCCTGCTATATGTAGCTTCAATTCATCCTTTATCTGAAACTGCATTGCAAGAATTAGAATGTGCAAAAAAAGATGGGGCACTAGCAATAAAATGGCTTCCTTGTGCCCAAAACATTAACCCATCTAACAAACGATTGATCTCTTTTTATGACAAGATGAGCCAGCTAAAATTACCATTAATTACTCATGCTGGTGCAGAGAAAGCCGTAAATGGTGCTTTGTTTGATCAATCTTATGGAAACCCATTACACCTTAGATTGCCGCTAGAATGTGGTGTAAAGGTCATTATTGCACACTGCGCATCAAGTGGTTGTGATATTGATTTTGAAAATCGAGATAAAAAAATAGAGTCATTTGAGCTATTCTCTCGTTTGATGAATGAAAAAGAATATGATGGTCTTATTTATGGAGACATCTCAGCTATTCCACAAGTAAACAGGTGTAAATGGCTTCCTTTTCTAATTGAAAACAAAGATTGGCATCATAAGCTACTTAATGGAAGTGATTATCCATTGCCTGCAATTCCAGTATTGTTTAGTTTGCGTTGGTTGAACATAAATGGATTGATAAGTGAAAAAGATGTTTGGAACCTACAGAAATTAAAAAAACAAAATCCATTGCTGTTTGACTTTGTTTTAAAGCGATGCCTTAATCATAAGGGGCAAAAACTTTCTGACGAAATTTTTGAGACAAAAAGAGTATTTGATTATCATGGTGAGTAGTATTTTTTGTTAAAATTTGTTTTTATTGGTGTTTTTTAATGTTAAAATAATAAAAACATTTGGAGATAAAAATGAATTCACAAAGAAAATTACTTGGATTTTTAAATAATTATGATGAATTAAATAAGCGACTTTATGTATATTCAACAATAAATCCAATGCAAAACTTTGTTATTGTAGAAGAAAAAGAGCAAAACAGTCCTAAGTTTAATTTGTATCTATGTAAAGAAAATGGCTCTGAACCAGGAGAGAAAATTGAAAATGAAAACTGGATCTTGTTAACAGAGAAGGCAGAAAAAATAGGTCCATTTTTCAATAAACTATCAAGTAAAAATCAATTTGATCTAACATCGATAAAAAAAGAACTGGAAGAACGATATTCTTCAGAGGAAAAGATAGGTGTTTTTTATGCAGACTATGAAACGCTAACTCCAAAAAATGAAATCCCAGAGAATGAATTGGGAAAAGCAGATATTTATGCATTTTTGCCAAATTCAGAAGAAATGGGGCGCTGTACTAATTGCGCCAATCTTGTTGCAAAACATTATAAGGGTATTTCTGATGTTTATGGCTTCTTGTGTGAAGATAATCCAGAGTGTATTTCCAGTGGTGTTACAAGCGCAGGAGGGCATGATTTCTGTGTAATTGATAAACGTTACATCGTAGATTTGTGGATCAGTCATTATTCAGGAGTGGAAGACAAAACTGTTTATGATCTTCAAGATAGGAATGATAAAGATAAAATAAAAGAATTATATGGTGATCCAGCGAAATGGTCTGTAATGGTAAATGGCCATTTTGTTAATTTTGATGATAAAGATTTTCCGTCTGAAAAAAGAATAACTCGTCAAGAAGTAAAGTATTCAGAATTAATTTTATAGTGAGAGTAAAAAAGCCCAAAAATAAAGTTTTGGGCTTAAAAAATAATATTACATTGATGTGGTAAATGTGCGTGTGATAATATCTTGCTGCTGTTCACGAGTTAAAGAGTTAAATCTTACAGCATACCCACTTACGCGGATCGTAAGTTGAGGATATTTCTCTGGATTATTAATTGCGTCCTCTAAAGTTTCACGCTTCATTATATTTATGTTCAAATGTTGCCCACTTTTTTTATCGGAAAAAGACTGTATCTCGATATTTTTGTACTCAATTTCACCCAGCTCATCCTTATTAATTACGTCATCTTGCTTATAGGTTTCATCCTTGGCGCAAATGCATCGAGCTTTATTTTCCTCATCATCAATGAGCCAAAATGAACCAATTAGTGCTGGTTTGTTAGATTTAGTGATTTGAATTCCTGTGATCATGGTAATACCTCTTTTGTATTAATTTAGTTAAATTATAGTGATCTACTTTATAAAAGTAAAGCATAAATGTAAATTAAATACATCTTTAAGATTATAAATAAGAGCGAACGTTTCGCCCTTATTTAAATACTAATTTAAAGTATATGTTGGTGTTCGTTGAATTAAAGAGCTACCTGTTAATTTGTCTTTTTGATACTGTGAACTAGACATTGTTGGTACTTGATTAACCATCGAATGACCTGGTTGCATTTGTACGCCAGTAACACCAGGAGGCGGGATTAATTTGTAGTTAACACCTTGATTTTTATTGTCTTCATGGTGGCGATGCAGTATTTCTCTTTCTCTTTCTTGTTCTCTTCTTATTTCTTCCTGGCGATATTCAGCCTGCATTACCTCTCTGTGTCGATCTTCTCTTTCTCTCTTTATTTGTTCTTCATATTGATGCTCATGAATCCTATTTATTTCAGCACTAATGATTTCTTGTCTTTGACGTTCTCTTTCAACCGCTCTTATTTGCTGATCTCTTAATTGTTCATTTAGTATTTGCTGCTCTCTCTCTTGTTCCATTCTTTGTTGATTATACTTTTCTTGTTCAAGTAATAATTTATTTTCATTTTGCTGTTCAATTTGTCTCTGATACTGCTGAGATTGAATTTCAGATTGATAATTTATTCTCGCTTCTTCAATTTTATTATTATCAACTTGTTCGTTTTGTAATTCAGTATTTTCTGTATCTAAAGATGATGTTGGTTGAGTTAATGACTCTGTTTTTTTATTTATATTTTGTTTTTTCTTGATTGCTTCACTTCTTGATAGAGATTGTGTAACTGGCGCTATTTGTTGGTTGTTGTTTTTTATCAGCTTTGATAGTCTGTCCACAACCACATCAAGCGATCTATTGAAGTTTTCTGGATCTGATTTTGATGCGACATCAACAGATGCAGGAATTATAGATTTATAAATGGATATTGCTTTTTTATAGTCAATGTCATCTTTATCACTTGATTCAAGCGTCTTTTTTGCATCATCAAACTGTTCAGATAATGCTTGGTATCTTTTTTGTAAAGAAATAAATTGATGTCCATTACTTGAATCTTCTGATTTTAGCATATTGGCGGTTGCGATAGCGGATGGATTTGTTTTAATTACTTCAGATGCAAAGTAATTGATTAGTTTTCCATTTGATAGTTCATCGTTATCCAATTGAACGGATAAAACGCCAAGATTAAATTCAGATTGAACCAAGTCAAGTTCGACTTCGTGGCGTATTTCTTGTTCTTTTTTAGACAATTCATTTTCACAGCCAGTTAAGAAAAACGATGAAATCAATATCGCCAAACAATTATATTTAAATTTTCGTATATTATTCATTTTCATTCCATCTTGTTATTGTTATTTTAGGATAAATTATTATTATTTAACTATAGAAATATTGAGAGTTAAAGTCAATGAGCATTTAAAAAAAACAGAGCGGCGTGCCGCTCTGTTTTTGAACCAACGGTTATTTTTTTCCGTTTAGTTTTTTGATTATTTCATCTGCTGTCATGTAGCGAGACTCAACATCTCCATCCTGAAAGACAAGTCCTGGTGTGCCAGAAATACCTAACTGCAAACCAAACTTGCGTCCATTCATTACAGCCTCTTTGCTCGCAGGTGTTAACTCAGAAAGACCAAGAGCTTTTGCATCTAATGGTTTTCCCTGATTTTCCGCAAAATACCGTTCTATTTCTGTTAACTTACTTGCTCTTTGTTCGACAGGTAGTGCCATGATCCTGGCCAATGCATCAGCCGATGCTGGCCCAAAGATAGGAAATGGGACATATCGAATAGTGATCCCCGCTTTGGTATAACTATCAATATTATCATTCATTGTTTTGCAATAATGACACGCAGAATCAATAAATGCGGTAACAATGTATTTTTCATTTGGCGCTTTTATTTCAATAACATCTTTAACGTTATTCATAATGCTCATGTTTAATGAGGAACTTAATGCCATGGTTGTATTAATTACATTATTGTCTTTTAATTCAGGTATATAACTATATAACTGTGGTTGTTTGCCTCGTGGTGATGCAATTAAAAAATCAGCTTTTTCATTCGTATACATTAATGAACCATCTGTTAGCCTAATCAGATACAATCCACTTAACGGATCTTTGGTTACATTAAAAATAGGCATGTCTTTACCAAAATGTTCATTAACTAAGCTAGATAAATCAGACGCTGATGGGGCGGGAGCCAAAGATGAACTCAAGACAGAAACATCTGAAACCAACGGAGTTGATGGAGACGCACAAACAATAGCAGATGTTAAAGCAGAAAAGGCGAAAACACCTAGTTTTTTTACATTGGATAACTTACTCATAGAAACCTCTAAAATGGAATTTAATATCATTGTATTTAAAGAAATTAAATAAGCAACAAATAAATTATATTAATTAATATTATTTAATTATGTTGTGGATTTGTTTTTGATATAATAAAACAAAAAGGAAATGAACATGAAACAAAAAACATTAAAAGAAGCAGTATTACCAAGAAATTGGGATGGATTTAGTCAAGAAAACTGGCCGTTTTTTGAAAAAGCACAAAAAATGGAAGTTATTGATTTGGATGAATTGTATAGTGTAATTGATGAAAAAGAGCTTGATACATGCAGTTTTTTGGATGAAGATGAAAAGTTTGATGAATGGTTTGCATTGCAAGAAGATATTCAATTTAGTATTGGATTATATCAAGGACATAAAATAGTAGCATTTAAGAATTGTGGTTCATTCACTTTTTTTACACCAGGCGGACTTGCACCAGAAAAACTTCCTGCTATTGGTCATAAACCAGAGCATATTGTAAAATTTGTTAACAAAGAAGCATTTGATATCAAAAGCAAAGATATTCCAGGCATGTTTGTAGTACATGGTACAGATTTAAGTTCGCTACAGTCAATTAAGGAAGAAGGAATAAGAATCGACAAAATGTTTAAAGGTAATCTGGGTATAGCATTTTATACAACTCCAAATTACAAATACGCATTATCAAATTATGCAAAATTAGCTGATGATTCAGATACAAAAGATCAATCAGGCATTGTTCTTTTACAAATCAAGCCAACCGCAAAGATACTAAAAGATGGCGAACCAAAGTTTGATAAGATCCAATCCAGAATGGAGATGAATGACTTTGGTCGATATCTAAAAGAAGAAGGTTATGATGGTTTGTTTTGCCCATCAATGGATGCAATTGCGATCCATAATCCTAATGCCGTTGAGATAATTTCAATATTTACAACAAGCGAAATAGCAAATGTGGAGTCAAAGAAAAAGGAAGTTGGATTAAATAGGAATTGACACTTTATATAATTTATTATATAATAAGCCATAATATAAATATATGGATTGATATAAAGTCAATCAACCCCGGCATGAATGCCGAGGCTTGAAAAAGCCTGATTGACCAGACTTAGTTAGTAGTTGCATCACTGACTCCGTATAACATAAGTTCAAGACCCACCCCGGGATGCTTCCTGAGTCCCGGGCTCTGGAATTCAAGGTTCATGCTGCATTGTGGGTACAGT
>Ga0065701_1012907_pt1 | contig 11669 bp, 8 predicted proteins | sample Biomet1_FD_59088 | JGI IMG/M metagenome (GOLD analysis project Ga0065701, IMG submission 59088) | Microbial communities from bioreactor (seeded with anoxic lake sediment) at LBNL, California, USA - Biofuel metagenome 1 version 3... | ecosystem: Engineered > Bioreactor > Anaerobic > Unclassified ...
CCGGCTATTTTGTACGGGTCAATTCCATCAGGAAGCTGATGTCCGTTCATCAGTTGTACACCATCGTAAGTTTCTCCATAAACCGAGTTGGCCTCGCGTCCAGCCGTATAAGAAACCTTTGCCTGAGCCATCAGGTCTCCTTCATAGGAACAATCGATGAACATACTGGCTGAGATACGCTGTTTGGCGACTTTCGAAGGTCTTTTACTATCTTCCAAGGTGATTGATTTTATCAATGCTCCATCCTTGGTCACACTGTTCAGGCGTTTGTTATAAAGGATAGGGATATTGGCTTCCGCTATATAATCGTTATAAACCTTTGTTGCAGCCTTCGGTTCAAATTGCCAGGCCTCGGTGGTACCGTAATAGGCGCCCAAACGGCAATAGAAATCGTGTGCCAGACCTGTAATGGCGCTCTTGTTGCCAATATCGGTTTGTCCCAGGCCTCCGGTTGAAAGTCCACCCATGTGATTGTCAGGATTGATGACAACAACCGTTTTTCCGAGCTTGATGGCAGAATACGCAGCAATAATACCAGCGGAGGTTCCACCGTAAATACAAACATCTACNTTTTTTACGTTTATTTCATCTGCAACAGAGGTTGAATTAACGCATGAAAAAAGAAGAGCAATAAATAAAAAACAGAGATTACGCTTTATCATAATAAATGGTGATATAGTGATCAGTGATTGATTAAATTATTGGCTGGACAAAACGATGTCCAGCCAATAAAAAGATAGAATTAATATCCTCCTGGATTCTGNGTCATATTCGGATTGATCAAAATATCCTTGGAAGGAATCGGCCAAAGATATTCTTTGTTTGCATCAAACGAACGTATAGCCAACAACTTGATCAGGCCCTTATTATACATGGAAGTAAAATCTGGCAATCCATCTTCATCGATAGATGGAACTTCCGGGAAAAACCACAACCCCGTCTTAATGATTTTCGTCCTTAGATCTGCAGGATCCAACATACCATAGGATGGCTTAGTCAGGGCTTTTTCTGCCAGTCTCCAACGGATCAGATCCATATACCGAAGGCCTTCGTTGGCCAATTCCACACGACGCTCTGTTCTCAAAATTTTTCTCAGTGCAGTCTGATCGGTTGTTGTAACGGAAGGATACGCAGAGGTCTGGGTATAAGTCACGCCGTAAGCGCGGGCACGAACTTTGTTTATAGCATCCAGTACGGTTTGATCGATCTCCTTGAGTTCAATCTTTGCTTCGGCATACATCAACAGAACATCGGCATAACGGACAATAATCTTATCCGGATCGACCTTGTTTCCGGAAGTCAACCAGGAATCGTCGATTCCCTTTTTAAACATGATTCCATCGTATGAAGCATATTGGTTTACACCTCTGCTATCGTTGTTTGTTACATATTTGCCCGTATTGAAATTGTAGCATTTCAGAGAGTCCGGATGGGGCTGATACATATAGCCCAAATGTCTTGTTTGAAATTCTACAATAGTAGCCGTACAACGAGGATCCCGGTTCTTGAAAGGTTCACGCGGGTTGAACAAAGGGGATTCGTCTATAGGCAAACCGTCCGTGCACAAAAAGCTGCAGAATAATTCCCAACTGGGATTGTTGCCTGCATAACATCCAGGGTTTCTGGTCATCCAGTCACCGGCATTGTCAAGATACGGCGATCCTCCTTTTCCCAGGCAACTGCCAAATTCAACGGAACGTGGAATGACAAANATGCTTTCAACGGAATTTTTAGTNGTAAGAGCAAACAGCTTNGCAAAATCAGGATATAGCTGATATACTTTCAGATCCATACAATTCTGAGCAGCATCACGAGCTACCGCATAATCCCCCATATATAATGCAATACGGGCTTTCATTGCATAAGCTGCACCTTTGGTGGCACGTTGAGTCTCGGTACTGCCATAACTGGTAGGCAAAAACATGGCAGCTGAATCGTAATCAGCATAGATATGCTTCAATACCGTGGCTTTGGGCGTTCTCGAAAGTGCACTGGCGATGGCAAGATCCGGAACTCCTTCCGTATATACAACGTCTCCAAAATGTGAAATCAAGTCAGCATATTGAGAAGCCCTGATAAATTTGGCTTCAGCAATGTATTTACTTAAGCTGGCTTCAGGAATCGATTTTGCCGCTTTATCAATGTTAGCCAACAAGCTGTTTACTCGTCCAATGGCCTTATAGGCATTCTTCCAACGAGTTTCAACCATGCTTGATTCACTGTTTATCGTTCCATTCGTAATTTCGTTTGTATTACTTCTGGACTGGAAATTATCGGAATAAGACTCTGAATCTTTCGGCCAAAAAGCCTCTCTGTATAAATCATTCAAAGACATTACAACTTCGCTCTCATCTTCATACCAGTTGGCATTTGATCCCGTAGATAGAGGATTCAGGTCCAATTCGCTACACGAAGATAGAGATATAGCGCATACTGATAATATATATACAATTCTTTTCATAACCATTAAAATTTAATAGATGCACCAAAAACATAAGAGGTTGTGATCGGGTAATTTGCTCCGGTATTTTCCGGATCCCATCCTTTAGGATATTTACTGATCGTCAAGAAATCATTCATGCTAAATGACAAACGAATCCCCTGTATGTTTAACTTGCTAACAACTGATTTTGGAAGAGAATAGCCAAAAGTCATATTCTTCAGTCGCAAATAAGATCCATCAAACATCCAAAAATCAGACATGACATAATTGTTTGTGTTTCCAGTCTTTGAAATCCGGGGATATTTAGCCTTCAGATTTTGCTCGTCCGTATTGTATTTACTCCAGTATTTTCCATCAATAAGAGCAGGTACGTTACCCCACTGACCTGTGTTCAGGAAAGGTTCGACCATTTCAGCAGTATAAATGGAATTTTGCTTTCCGACACCCTGAAAAGCCAGGCTGAAATCAAAAGCCTTATAATCCAATCCGATAGTACCACCATACATGTAGCGAGGCAAAGATCCGCCCAGAAGCGTCTTATCGTACGCACTGATGGTTCCATCGGGCACACCGTCAGGTCCACTGATATCCTTGTATTTAATATCGCCAGGCTTTACGCTTGTACTTGTTTTGGGGGAGTTGGCAACATCCTCCTGAGTTTGATAAATGCCGTCGGACTGATAGCCGTACCATTCATTATACTCACTTCCTTCCGTTTTGATCTGGTCTCCCAGGAATTGTGTTCCCTTGAGGTCTCCCATCACGGATTTGAAATCGGAGAGATTGACAGAAATGCTATAACCCAGATCGTTAATCTTGTCGTTCCAGGTTAAACTGGTTTCCCAACCGTTCGTACGCATCTTTCCTGCATTTTGCGATGGGTTATCAAATCCCATATATTCAGGAATTTGCAAGGTCAACAACATGTCTCTGGTTGACTTTTTATAATATTCTCCCGTAAACCGGAGTTTGTTATTGAGGAAATTGGCATCAACACCAAGGTTGTACGACTCCGTCGTTTCCCAGGATATATTTTGTATGGCATATTGGATCTGTGCAGCAGACTGTTCCGATACAACGGTTGTTCCCTGATAGAACAAGGCGTTAAGAAATGACAGGTTGGCCTGATAGGGATAATTTCCGATTCTTTCATTACCCAATGTACCCCATGATGCACGAAGCTTTAAGTAGGATATTGCAGCATTATCTTTCAGAAACGGTTCTTCCGACAATACCCAACCGGCAGAAAAGGAAGGGAATGTTCCCCAACGGCAATCCTTATAGAAACGGGAAGATCCATCACGACGAATGTTCGCTTGCAAAAGGTACTTGTTATCGTAATTGTACATTATACGACCAAAATAGGAACGGTAAGCATTTTCCGTAGCACTGCCGCTATTGTCGCGTAATGTAAGAGGACCCATATCCAGATAAGGATAAGCGGTCAATAAATACTCATCCCTGGAAGCTCCAAGATATTCATAAAAGGCATGGTAGTTTTCATATCCAGCCATGGCATTCAGACTGTGCTTACCAAATGTCTTTGCATAATTGGCGATTAATTGGGATGTAACGTTGTAATTGTCATTTCTAGTCTCAGACAGGGCTGTTGTGAAATGTCCTGACAGATAGCCCATTAAACGGGTTGCATCTTCCGAAGCATAATAAGGTACTGCCTTATTGAAGAGTTTGCTTTTATCAAACTCCAGAGATGGGGCAATGACTGCTGAAAGTTTGAACCCTGAAAAAGGAGTAAAATCAATGGAAGCTTTTCCACCGACTCTGGTTACCCAGGATTTGTTAAAACCACCTGCTACAAATTTTCCATAAATATTATCACCGGACTTGCCTTCAGCCAATCCACCGTTTGCCCAGATGGCAGCATAAATGGGAGGAGATGTCAGCATCTGATAGATCGGATCGGTTGCAGGGTTATTGTTATAGGTATTAATACCGTTGAAATTGATCGTAGCCGACAGCATCTTGTTGATGGTAATATCATTGTTCAACCTGACGGAATAGCGTTCATAGCTCTTATTGTCAAAAAGGCCGTCGGTCTTGTCATAGCCGATGGATGCATTGGTCCGGACATTCTTGGTGCTTCCGGAGATGCTTAACTGATGACTTTCGCGAGGCGCATAATCTTTCATGATCAAACCAATCCAATCGGTATCCGGATATTTGTCAGGATCCTCAGCATTGAGCGTAGCATAATTATCAACCACATCTTTAGCATAAAGAGGGTACTCATTGGAGTTATTTCCACTATCGTTCCAGCTAGCTTCGTTTGCAAATTGCATGAAGCGAACGGCACTGGCTGTGGCAGGAGTCTGGATCGGTTTTTCCATACCATATTCCATATTGTAGTTAATGCTCAATTCGCCCGACTTAGCATGCTTGGTGGTAACCAAAATAACTCCGGCAGCGGCACGTGATCCATAGATAGAGGCGGAAGCTGCATCTTTCAAAACAGAAATGTTTTCTACGTCATTGGGATTTACATCGCTTAATCCTGCAGCTGGTACACCATCGATAATAACCAATGGATTGTTTTCTCCAATAGTCGTAACACCACGAACCCTTATTGTTGCACCTGAACCTGGGGCATTGCCACTTCGGGTCACCATAACACCAGCCACAGCTCCTTGCAGTGCCTGGGACACCTGAGTCGTTTTCCTGTTGGCAATCATATCTCCTTGAATTGCTCCAACAGAACCGGTTAAATCAACCTTCTTTACGGTTCCATATCCAATGGCTACCACTTCGTTCAACTCGTTGACGGTTTCAGCCATTCTGACGTTTATTTGAGATTGATTGCCAACCTTAACCTCTTGACTGCCCATTCCCAAGAACTTAAACACCAACGTTTCGTTGGGTGATATTTTGGAGAAAGAGTAGCTACCGTTCATATCGGTTGTGGTTCCGGATGTTGAACCCATAATCAACACAGACACACCGGGCAATGGCTGGCCCTGATCGTCCGTTACAACGCCGGAAATTCGATTATCGCCTCTTGACTGGGATTCAGAAGGCAATGACTTCGGTTTAAGCACGATATGCTTACCTACAATTTCATAACGTATCGAGGTTTTTCCAAACAAGCTCGTTAAAACGGAAGGCAAGGATCCGTTTTTTACGGAAATAGTAATATTTTGATTGACGTCAATGGTGTTGTCATACATAAAAGTATAATCACTCTGTCTCTCTATGGCAGAAAGGCATGAACTTAACGGAGCATTTTTTATTGCCAGGTTAATCTTTGACGTTTGCGCATTGATGGTTCCTATAATCGACAAGAATGCAATTATAAAAACAAGCTTTTTTCTCATGTGATCAGATTTAATTGGTTAAAAATAAAAGTAAGAATATCCGTATACTCTTTACTTTCAATATATTGATCGATATCGTAACAGAAGTAGAAAAAGAAAGTCTGTTACACTCTTTTTATCCAAAATAGATATGCACTCATACTTAAAAAGAATAAAAAAGAGATGTTGTTTTTAATTTTATGTATATATTTGCCGAAATAATGACAATAGCTTATCATTCCTTTTGCCTGAATGGGTTTAAGGATACGATGTTCGATGCTAATTGTTCTTTCGGAGCATAAAGAATGGCCGTTCTTTATGCTCTTTTTTTATTTCAAGGCCTGAACTTTACGCTCACCTCCTCTCCTCGAATGGTATATTTTATTGGGGTTATCATATTTATAAGTTGTAGAGTTTCGGTTAAAGATTCTGTTTTAAGGATCAGCCAATAACGTTTATTCTGAGGCATATTGACAGCAGAGATGGTCACGCCATACCATCTATTAAGTTTTTCTAAACATTTGCTCCGACGTCACGCCATCAAACCGGATTTGATTGTTGGTCCATATACTTTCATTGACTGCATCGCAATCCGAAACAGAACATAAAAGATTCGCCTTATTTACATTCACTTTTTGATTGGGATGCAACAACGCCAGCTGGCTGTTATCTGTGGCAGACTCAACACTGACGGAACCTCTTACCAACGAGACTTCTATAAAAGACTCCTTCGGATAGGCACTTACATCAAAAGCCGTTCCCAGGACTTTGACATCGACCTGCCCCGATTTCACAATAAAAGGATGACTGGGATTTTTTACCACATCAAAAAAGGCTTCACCCTTAAGCCTGACAACACGAGATTTTCTGCCATAATCGCTGGCATAGATAATTTCAGATTCCGAATTGAGCCAAACCTTTGTTCCGTCGGGCAACAAGATGTGCGTTTTTTGACCGGACGGCGCTTCTACGGATGTATAGGATTGTCGGGAAGGGAAATGATTTAACAGGACAAACGAGATGAATGCTCCTATCAAGAGTGCGACAGATGCAGCAACAAGTCCTGTCTGAAACAGGTATTGTTTTGAATACGATGGCGGAACAAATTCGTTATCAAGATTTTCTATGCGATCCTGAATATTGCTCCAGACTTTTGATTTTGAAAGAACGGCATCGTTTTCCTTTACGTCATGATCGCAATCCCACTGATGCGCCATCTTCCGGAAAACATTTTCATTTTCTGAAGAAGCCTGACGCCACTCAATCAAGGATTGTACCTCCTCAGGGGTACATTTTTCATCTAAGAATTTCGTTATCAGGTCTAAAGGCGTTTCCATTCCATTTTGTATCAAGTTCAGAGGTAAAAGAATGATGTCTCCGTTTCCCTTGTCTTTAATTATAGACACACAGACATCCAAAAACCCTTAAAAGAATTTCGAAAAAATCCACAGAATCTTATATTCAATTCAACTAAGATCATAATTGGATAAAAAATAATCACGAATTTTCCGATGGGCTATACTCATCTGAGACTCCACCGTTTTGACCGATATATGCAAAAGTTCGGCGATCTGATTGTAAGTAAGCCGGTTTTTTTGTTTCAGCTCGAAGATTTCACGGCACTTCTCAGGCAACAGATCCACCGCTTTTTGCAACTGCGGCACCAGCTTGTCATAATCCAGAATATCTTGTCCTTGCATTTGTTGCAGGCTGTCTTGCGCCCATAACTCCAACAGCGACGTTTGCCGCTGTTTGTCACGGAGATAGTTTAATGCACGGTTCCTGGCCGCAGAAAAAAGATAGGCTTTTATATATTCAATTTGCTGATGTTCACGATTCTCCCAAAGCGTCACAAAAATGTCTTCTACAATTTCCTCTATAGCTTGGGTATCTCGCGTGTAGTATTCCAGTGATCGGCATAAAGGTTCATAATAACGATCAAATAACTCACGAAACGTTTGGGGTGTGATCACAAAGAAAAGTGCACGTTCCATAGTTTGGATTAGGTTACGCTACAAAAATAGATATAAATTCCAAAAACCAAGACATTCTATTACAATTTAATCCCTGCCACCATAGCGGTGTCTATCGTATCTCTTTATTATTCCACGACTATAGGCAGAAAGTTCTTAATAATCAAGATTAAAATTCTTCAACAACATGTTTTCCATCCATCCAATTCAACATGTTCAGGACAAGATAATTCCAGTTTTGGAATCCTGGATTGAGTATTGGAGCACCATTCTCGGGTTGATAGTATTCATGGAGTACACCTGTCTTTTCAAAGTCACGCCCGAACATCACAATAGTCTTGGTTGCCAACTCTCTGGCTTCTTTTTTGAAGCCATATTTAACCAATCCCCTCCATGTCATATAATTGGATATGCCCCAAATTGGGCCCAACCAGGAGGAAGGATTGCTACTGGCTTTCACATTATACATTTTTTCCAATTTGGAGAGCGTTCTCACTCCATATGGAGCATTAAATGTTTTGGTGTTGTTGTAATGTTCCAAAACCATACGTTTGGCTTGTTCCGGAGTGGCAATATCGGCCCACATGGCCAGGAATCCAGACCAAACATCGATTCGTTGTATAAGGCAATCCCAGTCACGGGGAGCGCCACTATGAAAAAAAGCTTTGGGATCGATCGGCTTGAGATTGAGATCCACGCTGTAAAAGAAACCATCCCTCTCGTCCCAGCAATGTTCCTGAATGGCTTCCTTTAATTTTTGAGCATCCCTTTCATAATCTTTTTGAATTTCCATTAAGTCCAACCTCTCGGCCAAATAGCTGGCTGCTTTTAGTTCCTTATACATTAAACAGTTGAGGAAAATGGAAGCAGAACTTCTGTCCGGACGGTAATAGGTGCACGGATCATTATCAACGCCAATCATCACGTCGTTTTGCCAAAAGTAAAGGCCTGTAGCCTTACTGTAATAACGAGTCTTATACCCTCCTATGAAATATTGCAAATTGGCAAACTTATCACGCAGCCATTCGGCATTTCCGTTGTCTTCTTTTACGAGAAAAGCTGCATGTTGAGCAAGGCATGGTTTATGCATGTTTACCTCATTGATGTTTTCAGGTTTTGAAGACCGGACGCCCAATTTCCGGTCTATTGTAATGGGCATCCACCCATCACTGTGGCAATAGGATAAAAAGTTCAAAATACAGCCCTGTTCGTAAACCCTTGCTTCTTTTTTATCTTTTTCTGTGCCTTTATCTAAAAGAATCTGTCGCAAAGCAATATCGCTGAGCCATGAATCCCAGTCCCACAAAGCATCGGCATAACTGTTGCTCCCTGGAGTTATAAAAGGAAAGGCAAAAGCATCCCCTGCTTCACGATACATTTTCTTATAATCCTTGTATATATTTTCCTTTATTATTTTGATTGTATTCCTTGTAGTTCATATTCGTCTGACCTTTCAGAAGCGAACCCGGAGCAACTATAAATAACGCGACAACACCAAGCAATGTCTTTTTTCATGATCTTTGATTCCATTAATAATTCTGTCTTTAATGTATTGTAAGAAAGGTATTCTATAAAGTTCTTCCCAATAATCTTATTTCTGATTCTCCTTTATTGCTGCATTAATGACAATATACATTTGTTGCGCAATACTTTTCATTCCGTAATCTCCCGGATGGAGGCCTATTCCTGCCACTTTCCACCCGCTCTTATCGCCAGCGTAGTTTAATTCATCAACAGCATAATTCTGAGCATCCATCAGTCGCAAATGCGATAAATCCACCAAATAGCTATTTGTTGTCAATGCTACTTGCTCCATGATTTCATTTTTTTTCAAATTCGGGAAAAAAGGCGTTGTACAAAGAATCAAGGGGTTCCTGTCTTTTTTAAAGCAGTTGATCAAATCCACATATTTCTGTTGAAACAATAGAGGAGTATTTTCTTCATTAAAACTGGCATTTTCACCTAACTGAAAAATAACAAGATCGGGCTTAAAGCCTACCAGATAATCTATTGTTGTAAAGTCAAAAGAGGGGAACTCCCTTTCAAATTTCACCAAGGATGCTTCTCTTAGGCAAATCTTACGATTCGGAAGCAAGGCTTCCATTTTCTTAAAAAGCAAGTGTACATAATCCTTATCTTCCGTTGTTGCTGCCATACCGCCATCATGCGCAGTCCANCCAATCTCCTCTGCTTTTCCATGACGGGCTATGCTGTTGCCAAGTACTAAAATCTTGTAAACTTTCCCTTTGTTCGGGCTAACCAGTTCATAGTATTTGTTTGTTTTAACTCTGTTCATGGGGCTTAACAGGTTATCGGAAACCTGCCCCTTCTTTGTCTCGTTTGACGCTTGCGGATATGCTTCGATACTAAAGGCCACAAGCATAAATAGACAGAATAGTGTGTTTTTCATTATAAAATATGTTTAGTCAATATGTTCTTAACTTCTGGGCTGTCCCCCACTTTCCTGCTGTCAGTTAAAACGGAGGATTTCCTTTGAAATCATCAGAAAGCGGTTAAGGGGTTGAACTATTAGAAGGACCATTCATCGCTTAGATAAACACTTGCCCGGAATCTTGCAGAAATGAGCACCATCATTTCGCGGTAAAATTACACAAAAATCCGAACGCCTTCTTAGTCCTTTAAAGGAATTTTAATAAAAGCCCTCATTTTTGGCCTTTAAACACGATGAACAAGGGGCTCTGGACTATACTCTCTACGCATCAACCCTATTTTGGCCCCTCCGTCGGCAATCTTGCAAATAGTACAGAAATAAAAAGCAGGATTATGATCCAATATATTTTTTTTCATATCTTTATAGCACTAAAACAATTGGATGTTTACTACTATTTATTTCGGTATTTGGTCTTGTAAACAATCTTGTCCTTTTTTATACTAGATTGTCCTTTCGTTTATCCTCGAATGATCTTTTGAGGATTATTTCTGTTTTATATTATTAATAGTGTCAATCACTCGCATCGTGTGAGGGTATTACTGTACCCTTTCGTACGTGATGTGGTAAAAAACAAAAATCATGAATAACGAAAATAAATCAATTCACGAATTTGACTTTCAATTAATCTGCGAATATTTTTCAAGCGTAGAACGGCAGGGCCCCGGCAGCCCTGAAGTCACCATGAAGGCGTTGAGCTTTATAGACCATCTCACCGACCAATCCCACATAGCCGACATTGGCTGCGGAACAGGCGGTCAGACCATGGTGCTGGCACAGCATGCACCTGGATATATTACAGGGATCGACCTGTTTCCTGAATTTATCGACCAGTTCAACGGTAATGCCGGCAAACTGGGTATTCAGAACAGAGTAACAGGCATCGTTGGTTCAATGGACAACCTTCCATTTCGACAGGAAGAATTCGATTTAATCTGGTCGGAAGGAGCAATCTATAATATCGGTTTCAAACGAGGTCTGAAGGAATGGCGAAATTATTTGAAACAGGGAGGATATATAGCTGTCACGGAAGCATCATGGTTTACCGAAAAACGACCTGCTGAGATCGATAAGTTTTGGCTGGATGCCTATGCCGAGATAGATACGATTCCAAACAAAGTGGCTCAGATGCAGGCAGCCGGATATATCCCTGTTGCCACATTTATTCTACCGGAAAACTGTTGGATGGAACATTTCTATGCTCTACAAATTCCAGCACAAGATGCCTTCCTGAAGAAATATGCAGGCAACAAGACCGCCGAAGAATTAGTTGCAAACCAACGGCATGAAGCAGCCCTATACAACAAATACAAAGCCTATTATGGCTATGCATTCTATATCGGAAAGAAGATTTAATTGATTCAGACAGAAGAATTGTCCCTGTTTATCGGGGGCAATTCTTTGCTTTTATAAAATTTGAAAATATAGCAAGAGAAGAAGGGATAAAACCTATTTTGACATCATCTTACCTTTGATTAAACAATAAACCAAACGAA
>Ga0065701_1004924_pt1 | contig 11645 bp, 13 predicted proteins | sample Biomet1_FD_59088 | JGI IMG/M metagenome (GOLD analysis project Ga0065701, IMG submission 59088) | Microbial communities from bioreactor (seeded with anoxic lake sediment) at LBNL, California, USA - Biofuel metagenome 1 version 3... | ecosystem: Engineered > Bioreactor > Anaerobic > Unclassified ...
ACCGGGCAGCTTGGCCTGGTTCAGGACGAGGCCCAGTATTGGGATTGGACCCGGCACATGCAGCTCACCTACTATTCCAAAGGGCCGCTCATCGCCTGGATCATACGCTCGGGGACGCTGCTCTTCGGCGATACTGAGCTTGGCGTCCGTTTCGGGTCCATCGTGGGCATGGCGCTCTTCCCGCTGGTCTTATGGATTTTGGTGGCCAAGCTGTGGAAGCGCCCCTTATGGGCGGTACTCGCCATTTTCGCCCTCAGCGTGTCGCCGCTGTTCTTGGCTCTCGGCATCCTCATGACCACGGACAACCCCTTTGTGCTTTGCTGGGCCTTGGCCATGCTTGCGTTATATGCCGCCTCCACCCGAGACGACGCCGGCAAAGACAGGGGACTTTGGCCCTTCACGCTGCTCGCTGTTGTGTATGGCGTCGGCATCCTGGCCAAGTACACAATGCTTGGCTTGGCTGGGCTCGCTGTCGTCTATGGCCTGCTGCTGCAACGGCAGGACGTTTTGCCCAGGCGTTTTTGGCTCAAACTCTTTTCGGCACTCTTTGTCGGCATTCTGTGCGGCTTTTTGCCCACGCTTATCTGGAACATGCAGAATGACTTTGTTGGCTACAAGCATGTCCTTTATCTCATTGGTGTTTCAGGGGAAGGTGCCAAGACGCTGTTCCGCGTTTCGCGCATGCCCGAGTACTTGGGCGCCCAGTTCGGCTTCGCCTTGCCGTGGTGGTTCGTGCTCATGCTCCTTGCCGGGTGGCGGGCTGTTGTCCAACTTTGGCGGCCTGCCAATGTTGAGGCTTCTGACGCGTCGCGCATGAGCTATCAGCAGTCCGCGCTCTTGGTTGTGTTCTTTTGGCCCATGACCTTGTTCTTTCTGGCCTGGAGTTTTCATACGAAGGTGCTCGCCAATTGGAACACGGTCAGTTTCGTTGCCGGCGTGCTGCTCTGCGGCATTGAGCTCGAGCGTCTCCTCCGTTCCGATCTTTCTGCCAAGGGATGGCGTTGGCTCAAGGCCGGAGTATGGGCCAGCGTCATACTTGCCGTGTTTTTGCATGTACACCAACTGCTGCCCATTCCGCCTTCGCTCAACCCCGCGCATCGGCTCAAGGGGTGGCAGGATCTGGGCCAGCACATGGGGCAGGTGGCCGCGGAGCGGTTTACTGACCCGAAGCGCGTCTTCTTCATGAGCTCGGTGTACGACATCACCGCGGAGCTGGCTTTTTACGTACCCGGCCAACCTCAAGCTTACTGCCTGTGGGGCCCCGACAGGCGCATGAATCAGTATGACCTCTGGGGAGGGCCGCAGGACCGTCTCGGTTGGGATGCCGTGCTTGTGCTGCGGGGAGACTCCTCTGGCGTGCCTTTCGCCGTGCCGGGGATGTTCGACAGCGTTTCCGGACCCTATCGGTATGTCGCCAGTTTCCGGGGCGCACCCGTCCGCCCGTTTTATTATTATCTTTGCTATGGCTACAAGGGACCGTGGCCCAGGCAGGAAAACGCTCCCTTCTGATGTCGCTGAATCTTTGCACGATTGCTTTGCCTTTTGATGATCTTGAATGACAATCGTTGACATTCTTTGACAACCGGTGCATAGCACTGTACATCGGTGTCTTATGATAGACACTGANGCCCAAGCGCATGATGGGGGAGGCGTACTTCCCAAGCTGCTGACCATACGNGAAGTAGCNGACATCTTGCGCATTCACGCCCGGACAGCCTATCGGCTGGTGAAGGACGGCAANATTGCCGCCATACGGGTGGGCACGCAGTGGCGGGTCACGGAAGACGCCCTGCATGATTATGTGGCGAGCGGCTGGCGGCATTGGAAGCCGGAACCGGCCCGCACAAGGCCCAGGCAGTATAAACTGCCGTTATGACGTTCACGACCCAGGAGAGCGCATGAACCGCACGCCGCTGATGAACCAGCCACTCGGGCCCCGGCCTGTGACCCTTCCCAATGACTTTGGCAACCCCATTCGGCATCACCGCCACCATGGTCGCCGAGGACATCCATTTCAGCACCGCCACGGGCGTGCTCACGGTCGAGAAGCTGTACCGCACGGCAGAGGGTAAAACCGGCTACGGCATCATCGCCGCCTCTGGTGAAAGCCGCGAGCGCCGCGCGTACCTTCTGGACGACCAGGGCGACATGGTTTGGCTGACAACGGAAGCTATGTTGTCGAGCTTCCAGTGGCCGACATGTATGAATTCCTCGTCATGGCCCTGCAGGCCGAGGATGCGCGTCAGACNGTCGGNGAGCATGTGCAAATGCGTCCCGCAGTGAACGAAGACTGAGTTTCACCATCCCATGAAATGCAAAGACGCCCGGCTTGCCGGGCGTCTTTTTTTCGGCGCTGTGATCGCTGGAAGGATCAGGCCCGCAGCGGATTACAGCAAGACCATATCATCCTGCCCGGTCGATTCCAGAACGGCGCGCCAATAGTCGGATTCTGTGTTCAGCTTTTTGCGCTTCATGGTCACCATTTCAAGTGGAGCATGGACATAGCGTGATTGCAGCCGNCTCACCACCATGCCTGTTTTACCNGCCATGGCGGCGTGTACGGCGTTTTGNCCCAGGAAGCCGCAGTAGACCCTGTCGTTGGCGTTGGCGGGCACGGAACGGATGATGTAGCTCGGATCGATGAACTTGATGGTGGCTTCCATGTCCTTGGCTTTGAAGTGCTCCTTGATGCGCGCGATGAGGATGGCGCAAATGTCGCACAGCATGGGATTGCCAGAGGCGTCGGTGCGGCCGCTGGCCTCGCAGAGGTGCTGTCCTGCGCCTTCGGCCACGACGATGACGGCGTGTTTGCGACTGCGCAGCCGTTTTTCCAACTGGTCAAGCAGACCGTCCGGTCCATCAAGTGAGAAGGGGCTTTCCGGCACGAGCACGAAGTTCACTTCCTTCAGCGCCAGGGTGGCCTGGGCGGCAATGAAGCCTGATTCCCGGCCCATGAGCTTGACGATGCCGATGCCGTTGAAGGCGCCATTGGCCTCAACGTGCGCGCAGGCAATGGCTTCGGTGGCTTTCTCGACTGCGGTGTCGAACCCGAAGGACGTGCCCACAAAATTGATGTCGTTGTCGATGGTTTTGGGGATGCCGATAATGCTGATGCGCGAGTTTCGGCTTTTGACCTCCTGCACGATACGCGCGGCGGCCTTCATGGTACCGTCTCCGCCGATCATGAACAGCACGCCGACGTTCATACGCTCAAGGGCGTCCACAATCTCGTCCGCAGCCTGTGGCCCGCGCGAAGACCCGAGTTCAGTTCCGCCGAATACGTGGGAATTGCTGACGTTGTTTGGCGTCAGCTCGACGATATCGTGCCCGTACTTGGGGATGAATCCTTGCAGACCATAGCGGATGCCGATGACGGACGCCACGTGGTAGTGGTGATAGGCGTCCATGACGATGGCTCGGATGACGTCGTTGATGCCGGGGCACAGCCCGCCGCAGGTGACAATGGCGCATTTGACCTTGCTGGAGTCGAAATAGAGCTTGCCGCGCGGTCCGGCCTTTTCAAAGAGCAGGGGCAGCCCGTGCGCGCCCGGTACATCTGATTCCTCTTCCGTGAGGTTCAGTTCAAGCTGTTCCTCTTGCCCGATGAAATGGGTCAATTTGAGGGGCGAGGGTATTTTTGCCGGACCGAGCGTCTGGATGGTTGTGTCCATGGTGATCTTCTTGGCCGACCCTGGTTTGGACATGGTGCGTCCTCCGTGAATTCAGGTTGAATACACTTTGCTGTAGCGGATACGCCGCGTTGCGTAAATGCGCTTTGGCACGGTCGGCAGCACACCCGCTTTCTTTGTTTAATCCATGCGTGCCAGCGGCGTGACTTGCGCGGCGGCGTTGCCGCAAAGCGCCTTGCGGAGCCCCTCTATGGTTGGTGTCGCCGCTCCCACCTGGCCGACCACAATGCCAGCCGCGTGATTGGCCAGAACAGCCGCCTCGAGCAAAGTCGCTCCTGCGGCCAGGGCCAGGGCGAGCGTGGCAATCACCGTATCACCCGCACCGGTGACATCAAATACTTTGCGCGCAAAGGTGGGGATATGCCTCGCCTGGTTGGGACCTTCGAAAAGCGCCATGCCCTGTGCGCCAAGGGTTATGAGCAGGTCTTTGCACCGCAGCCGCTTGAACAGCGCTTGTCCCACCTTTGCCGGGCCGCCTGGACCGGTGCAGGCAATGCCTGCGCCTTCCCCTGCCTCCTTGGCGTTGGGAGTCAGGATGTCCACTTCATGGTACAAGTCGTAATTTTGCGGCTTCGGGTCCACAAGAATGCGTGGCCGTGACCCGCCAGGGCCCTTGAGCGACCGCAGAGCGTCCATGATCTGTCGGGTGATCACACCCTTGCCGTAGTCAGAAACAATCACGATATCATGATATTGCCCATGTTGAGCGATGATCTCCAGCAACGTTCCAACCACGGTCTTGGTGAGCGGGGCCGTGTGCTCACGATCAACTCTGACGATTTGCTGATTTTGGGCGATGATCCGGGTTTTGCGCGTTGTGCGGCGCTGATTATCGTGAACAAGGGCGCAGTTGACCGAGCTCTCTGCGAGCAGAGCGCCAAGCACATCGCCATCACGATCNTCGCCGATCAGACCCACCATGGTGGCCCGACCACCGAGCGCCACGATATTTCTCGCCACATTGCCGGCGCCGCCAAGGAGATACTGCTCGTCGATCACCTCAACCACGGGCACCGGCGCCTCTGGCGAGATCCTCGAAACTGTGCCGAAGGTGTAGTGATCCAGCATGACGTCGCCGACGATCATCACCCGTTTGCCCGCCATCTCCATCAGCAATCTTTCCAAATCGGTTGTGATCATGTGGCCTCTTCGTCCTGTCGCGCTCAGCGTTATTGGATACTTTTCTCTTTAAATTTTTGATAGTTGGAACTGATGATGATCTGGTGATTACCGCGATCAGGACGTGCTGATCCCCAATCGTTTCGTCAATTCGTCGAGCTGCGAAGCGGAAAGGTATTGGATAGCGACGACGCCACGATCCAAACTGCCCGTAATCTTCACCGGCTCACCCAGTTCGCTGGCCATGCGGCCCTGCAGCGCGAGCAATTCTTCGTCCTGAACCTTTGCGTTGCGTGTGCCGCGTGNGGTTTTGCCACCGGGGCTTTTCACTGCCATATAGCTCTTCTGGCGCNGCCAACCGACCGTTTTCCTTCACGAAGCTTGCCTCGGCCTCGGCCTGAACGCACGGAAAGATTGAACGATTTGATGCGCTGGTACAGGTCATGACACGCTTGTGCGTCCACGGACATGATGGCTCTGCCATGACCAGCCGTGAGCACGCCGGTCTGGATGTCCGTTTGTATATCTTCCGGCAAGTTGAGTAAGCGCAGCGAGTTCGCCAATGCGGAGCGGCTTTTGCCCACCTGGCGCGCCAATTCTTCCTGGCTCAGGCCAAAGTCCTTGAGCAATTGGTGAAAGCCGCGTGCCTCTTCAATGGCGTTCAAGTCGGATCGCTGGAGATTCTCAATTAACGCGATGGCCAGCGTTTCCATGTCGTTCAGCACACGCACAAGGGCCGGAATTTCCGTAAGCCCAGCCATTTTTGAAGCACGCATGCGACGCTCACCCGCCACAAGCTCATATGCCGCGTCCTCACCGGTCAAGGGCCGGACAAGAATAGGCTGCAAAACCCCTTGGCTCTTAATAGAGTTGCACAGGTCCTCAAGTGCTTCAGGATCGAATTCTTTGCGTGGCTGGTGAGGGTTGGGCCTGATGGAGGCTATCGGCATGTGNTTCACTTCTGCCGAATTCACCGACTCCGGTTTGATGCTCCCAAGCAGGGCATCCAGTCCTCTTCCTAATCCGCGTTGACCTATGGCCATCGATATCCTCCAAGTCTCATTACTCTCGTATACGCCTGCGCCCTTGCCATGCCTTGGCGTGGGCACTATAAGTCTGGCACTCGAACATTTGGGAGCAAACCATGGATTCACATCAGTCTGCGTTTCAAGAAATCTTCGACTCCAAGGGAGTCTGTTTGGGGGCCATTCTCGGTCCGGAAGCTTGGACCCTTGTTCGTGACAAGGTCCTTTCACGTTTTGAAACCGCGGCAGTCGCCACGGCAGATGTTGCGGAACCTTTGCAGGATTGGGAAGACCTCGTAAAATTCTGGGATTTCAAGTACCCTGTCGATGTTGATGTCTGTTGTGCGGTCTGCGGCAATGAAACCAGCGATTGGCAGCACGATACTCCCCGCAAGTTCAACCTCACCGCCGCAAACCTGGGTGGGCTTGTCACCTTCAAATGCCGCAGCTGCCAATCAAAAATCATGAAGCGCCATTTCAAGGATACTGTTAAGGTTGAAACCAAACCCTTCATACCGGAAAAAACGGCGCGCAATTTGGGCCGTCCAGAATCAGGCGTTTAGTCGTGCACCTTGCTCCGGGTCACTTCCTGGGCCAAGGCCATGTAAGCTTCGGCGCCACTTGAGCGTATGTCGTATGTTATCACCGGCTTCCCAAAGCTCGGCGCCTCTGATAAGCGCACGTTTCTTGGGATAATCACTTCGAAGAGGTGCTGGGGCAACGCCTTGCGCACCTCGTTTTTGACCTGCCTACGAAAGCTTGTTCCGCTGATCATACATGGTCAAAACAACGCCGAGAACTTTCAGGTCCGGGTTCAGGCGTTTTTTGACCAGCTCATATGTCATGAGCAGCTGCGACAACCCTTCAAGGGCATAATACTCGCACTGCAACGGTACAAGCAGCTCACGTGCTGCGCACAGCGCGTTCACCGTCAAAATCCCAAGCGACGGTGGGCAGTCGATGAGGATGAAGTCATAGTCATCCTCCACCGCAGCCAAGAGGTCGCGCACGTAGTACTCTCTGCCAAGCTTATCGGCCAGTTCTATTTCTGCCCCAACCAGATCTTGTGTGCCGGGCAGCAAAGAGAGGAACGGGATCGCCGTTTCCACAATGCACTTGCGCACGTTGTCAGGGTCGAAAAGCGCCGTATAGATGTTCGCGCGATCATCACCGGGGTAAAAGCCCAACCCGCTCGATGCGTTTCCCTGGGGGTCGCAGTCGACGAGGAGGACACGCTTTTCCATNACAGCCAATGANGCGCCAAGGTTGACCGCCGTGGTTGTTTTCCCGACGCCGCCNTTTTGNTTTGCAACGACAATTCTGCGAGCCACATTACCTCCGCATCGAAAGCAGATTTCGCGTTTCACGTGAAACATCTGGTCTCACGTGCCTGTTTCACGTGAAACACGCGCGGTGAACTCAGAATAAATGCCGCCAGCGCATAAATCAAGCGCTGGCGGCGAATAGATGGAAGAAAAGGGCTACACCTTAAAATAATCCCTGTACCACTCCACGAAACGGGAAATTCCCACCTCAATGGTCGTGGCAGGCTTGAAGCCCACGTCGCGNACGAGGTCGTCCACATTGGCCTCGGTGGCCGGAACATCACCAAGCTGCATCGGCAAAAATTCCTTGATGGCCTTNTTGCCTAGGCAGTCTTCAAGAACTTCTATGTAGTGAGAGAGCTCAACCACTTTGTTGTTGCCGATGTTGTAAAGACGGTAAGGGCTTGGGCTTGTGGCTGGGTCAGGNTTTGCNCCGGACCATTCGGGATTGGNTTCGGCTGTGTGCAGCGAGACACGGACCACGCCTTCTATGATGTCGTCGATGTACGTGAAGTCGCGGCGCATTTTGCCGTGGTTGAAAACCTTGATGGGCTCACCGGCGAGGATGGCTTTGGTGAAAAGAAACAGGGCCATGTCCGGCCGTCCCCAGGGGCCATAAACAGTGAAGAAACGCAGGCCCGTGGTGGGCAGCCCATACAGGTGGCTATACGTGTGCGCCATGAGCTCGTTGGACTTTTTCGTGGCAGCGTAGAGGCTCATGGGGTGGTCCACGTTGTCGTGCACGCTGAGCGGCATCGTGGTGTTGAGACCGTAAACGGAACTGGAGGAGGCATATGCCAAGTGCCCAACCTTGTTGTGCCGGCAGCCCTCAAGGACGTTCAGAAAGCCGACGACATTCGANTCGATGTACGCCCTCGGGTTGTCGATGCTGTAGCGNACGCCTGCCTGGGCAGCGAGGTTGACCACATGGGTGAACCCGTTGTCTGCGAANAGNTTNGCCATGCCGGCGTTGTCCGCCAGGTCGAGGTGNGCAAAGGTGAATTTGGGGTTGTTTCCAAGCATGGCCAAGCGCGATTTCTTGATCTCGACCGAATAATAGTTGTTGAGATTGTCCAGACCGACGACATCAAAACCCATGGACAGAAAACGCCGGGAAAGGTGAAAGCCGATGAATCCGGCCGCTCCGGTGACAAGTACCTTCATGGTTCAGTCCTTTTTTGCGGTTTGGTGNGAAGGGCGCAGATTTACCTGCGNGGGGTAGTAAAGGCAAGCTCAGGAGAGCGAGATGCTTTTNAGCGTGGCCAACGCCTGNTGCAGTTGATGCGGCAGNAATTGGAGGAGCGCGCTTGGTTCCGGNACGGCATAGATGCTGACCGGCTGAGTNTTGTCTTCTTGCGGAAACAGGGTTGCGGCTCGCTTTNAAGCCAGTTCACCAAAGCAGATGATGTGGCGGATGGCGAAGTGGCGTACTCCGNCCGCAAAGATGTCCGCGGCGAACAGACCCTGCGTCTCTGCGTTTGTTGGGAANGAAATCGGCCAAAATAAGGTGGTTCCGGCGGGCCAGCCNAGAAACGTAAGCACGGTTTGGAAAAGCCTGCGCCGATCAGGATCAGCGGCGACGGCCACATCGTCGGCAAGTGATGCATAGGTGATGATCACCCGAGGCTGAGTGCGGATGCGTTCGTGCAGATTGCACCAAGGCTTCGGCCAAGCGCTGGGTGGGAGATCTTCCGTCTCGGCGACGGCAAGAACCTCGGACACGGTATCCGGCTCCACCAGATCCGCATCGGCAAGGCTCACATCCTGTGCCAAGCTGAGGCCTTCCGGAAGGAACACCAGCTCAAGCCCAGCATGGGCGAAGGGCCGCAGCCGCTCCGCAAGGTCTACAGATGCTGCAAAAGATCCCATATGCGCCAGGCGTACCTCGGTTTTGGGGAGTATTGGCCATTGCTCGACGCGTCCGGTCCGATCAAGCACCGTCACCACGTTCGTCGCGCTCTCGAATCCGCTGTCAGGCAGTCCGACACGATTGGCAACGATGAGGTCCAGATTCTTTTCGTTCAGCTTTAGCCGTGCTTGCGTCAGGAGGTCGTCCGTTTCTGCGGCAAAACCGATGAGCGTTTGATCTTGGCGCTTGGAAGCACCGAGGGTGCGCAAAATGTCAGGATTCGTCGCCAAGGGGATGGCGAGCGCAGCAGCGTTCATGTCACGCTTTTTAAGCTTGTTTGCCGTGCCGCAGGCTGGAGGCAAGGGGCGGAAGTCGCACACCGCAGCCGTGCAGCAGGCAATGTCGGCTTTGGGGAACAGTGCCGTCGCGGCGTCGAGCATTTCCCTTGCCGTTGTCACCTGTGTGACCATGATGCCCGGCGGAAAATCGATGGCGATAGGGCCTGCGACAACCTGAACGTTTGCTCCGCGCATCCAGGCGGCCATTGCGAGGCACGCGCCCATAAGCCCGCTGGAGGGGTTGGTCAGGTAGCGGACAGCGTCCCACGGCTCGCGCGTGGGGCCAAGAGTCACGAGCACCGTGCGGCCAGCAAGATCCTGTGGTGAAAGGGCGCGCAGAACGTGCGCGAAAACATGCTCCACGGGGCTCAAGCGGCCTCTGCCGGTGTCGCCGCAGGCAACTGGGCCAGAAACAGGGCCAACGCCCACAGCGCCACGTTCCAGCAGCGTCTTCCAGTTGGCCTGGGTGGCCGGGGCCGCCCACATGGCGGGGTTCATGGCCGGGGCGATGATGAGCTGACCGCTGAACGCGAGCGCCTGTGTGGAGAGCATATCGTCGGCCATGCCGTGGGCGATCTTGGCGATGATGTTAGCGGTGGCGGGTGCAATGACAAAGGCGCTGGCGGAACGGCCCGGCGTCAGATGGGCGAAAGGGTCTTCCGCCGGGGCATCGTGGAACATGGCGGTGTTTACTGTGCCGGCGCCCAAAGCCTGGAAGCTCTCCGCGCCAATGAAACGCTGGGCAGAGGCCGTGAGCGTGACGCCGACCGAGATTTGGGAATCAACGAGAAGGCGCAGCAGGTCAAGGCTCTTGTACGCGGCAATGCTGCCGGTCACACCAAGATGCACCCGGCGGCCAAGAAAACAGGGAAAGCGCAAATGAGCCGTGTTCAATTGCTGATGTCCTTCTCAGAAAAGCTGCTTTGCGAAGGGCTGGCGGGTGCAGGTCGCGCCGTGGCGGTGCCAGGGCGAGGAGCGGCCGCGCGCGGGCTGGAGCTTGCGCCAGCCTTATACTCCAGCGCAAAGATGGTCGCCTTGGCCTTGAATCCGTCAACCAGTTCTATAATGGCGGCCTTGTTCGACTTTTCAAAGACGAGAATGCTCTTCTTGGAACGCACGGAGGAAACCTTGCGCCAGCCGTCCTTGACCATGTTGTTTTGGAAGAAGTTGATGAGGTCGTCAAAGACGACACGGCCCTGGAAGATCTGGATGCCAGCCTTGAATTGCTGTGTGTCGAACGAGAAGTCGTCGTCCGTGGAATGTTCCATGCCGTTGGGAATCAGAATGTCGTCGAAGAGATAATAATAGTTCGGATTGTCNTAGGTTTCGGCCTGGCCGCCAGTTGCCGGGGCNGGGTCNGAATTGCTCCGNGTATTCAAGCCGGAACAAGCAGGCAAAGCGAGAAGAAGCAGACATAATATCATCGGTTTGAGAGATGCGTGCTTCATGGCGCGGCTCCTCGGTTTAGCTTGTGGGAAGGGACCAAAAAAGAAGTGGTGACGACAATAATCTAGACTAAAGCTAGACAAAGCTCAACGCCAGATATGTGCAACCATTTATGGTGTTAGGCTCCGAGCCCGCTGGCCCGTTTTAGTTGGGCCTCTAGGCGGTCGCGGTCCTCGCGCAGTCTGCGCAATTCGACTTCCTGCGCAGAGAGGCGCGCCTTAAGGTCGGCGTTGTCGCTTGTCAGCGTCAAAGAAATTTCTTCCATGACCGAAAGTTTCGGCTCCATCAGCTTGATCCGGTCAGCGAGCATCTCCACCTGCGAAGCGACATCGGCCTGCTCGCGCTTGGCCACGCGCTTCAGGTTGCGCGCCAGCAGCACAAAGCCGTTCTTCAGCTTGTTGATGTCGGCCTGGTGTGAATCCAGACTTGTCTTTTGCTCGGACAATTTGTCGAGGGCGCTTGAAAATTGGGCGATGGAGCTCGAAAGCGCCTCGGAGAGGGCATCAGAAAGCACTTCGGCCAAATGGTCAGGCAGGTCCTGCGTCACGGCCGGCAACGCCAAGGGCTCTGTTGCCGGGCCCACTTCTATGGTGCGCGGAAATTCCTTACGGAGCATTTCTTCAATTTCCGCAGTGATGCGGCCTTCGGTGTAAAGTTCGCTGATGCGCTGGAAAATTGCGACGGACTCTTCGGGATAGCGGGTCATGCGGCCCAAGCGGCGTCCGGAGAGATAATCCTTGAACAGCGCGGCGTAACGGCGCGCCGTGGGAGCGGGGATGCCGGTGTGTTTGGCGATATCGCTGAGAGCCAGGAGTTCCATGTCCCGTCCATACCAGGATCAGGCTGAAGATCAA
>Ga0065701_1010672_pt1 | contig 11628 bp, 10 predicted proteins | sample Biomet1_FD_59088 | JGI IMG/M metagenome (GOLD analysis project Ga0065701, IMG submission 59088) | Microbial communities from bioreactor (seeded with anoxic lake sediment) at LBNL, California, USA - Biofuel metagenome 1 version 3... | ecosystem: Engineered > Bioreactor > Anaerobic > Unclassified ...
AAATTCGGAGGCTATTTTGAATATACCGATAAGGTGGCCGGCGTTGGATATGTGCACTCCGTTACCACACCGTTTACAACCGACGAAGCTTTGCTTTGCCGTGCAGAAGCCTATATTTTGCAAGCACAGCCCGATTACACCAAGGCGGTTGCCGACATCAACACCTGGATATCGACCCATAGCAAATCAACTACACCCGTTACAAAAAGCAGCATTGTAAATTTTTACAATGCACTACCCTATATGCCGCTTCAAATAACCAACGACAGCGAAAGAGGAATAAAGAAGCCTCTCCATCCGCAGGGATTTACAGTTGCGGCCGGAGATCAGGAAAACCTGATTCAATGTATCCTCCATTTGCGCCGCGTCGAAACAATGCACGAAGGGCTTCGCTGGTTCGATATCAAACGATACGGGATTGAAATAGCCCACAATCGCGACGGATTTTCCGACGACGTGTTAAAAGTAAGCGATCCGCGACGTGCAATACAATTGCCACAGGATGTTATTAGCGCGGGACTTACCCCCAACCCCAGATAATATAAATGTATATGAATATGAAAAAGATACAGTTAATTATTTTATGCGCACTTACGGTAATGATCAGTTCATGTAGCGAAGATGCGCTTGATTCAAAAAGCATTTTTGACACTACGTCTCCCGACAGAAATGCTTTTGATACCTGGATATTAAAGAACTATACCACACCCTACAATATAGACTTTAAATACCGATACGACGACAAACAGACCGACAACACCTACAATCTGGTGCCGGCAGACTACACCAAATCAATTGCTCTGGCAAAGCTGATCAAATATTTATGGATAGATTCGTATGAAGAACTGACAGGAAAGGATTTTATTCGCAAATATTGTCCAAAAATGATTCAACTGATCGGATCTCCGGCATACAACACACAGGGATCCGTCGTGTTGGGCTCAGCCGAAGGCGGATTGAAAATAACCTTGTACAATGTCAATATGATAGACCTCGGCAATCTGAGTGTCGATCAGTTGAATGACTGGTATTTCAAAACCATGCACCATGAGTTTGCGCATATATTGCACCAGACCAAAAATTACACTACGGATTTCAATCTCATATCGAAAGATTATCAATCCTCCAGTTGGGTAAACTTGACTGACGCAAAAGCATTACAAATGGGATTTATATCCAACTATGCCAGCTCCGAACCTCAGGAAGATTTTGTTGAGATTATATCGATCTATATCACCCACAACAATGCCTACTGGAACTCGCTGTTGTCTCAGGCAGGCACTACCGGTAGCGATATCATTCTCCAGAAATTTGCGATTGTAAAAGATTATTTGACCACTTCGTGGGGTATCGATATTGATAAATTACGCGATATCATACAACGTCGTTCTGGACAAACAGGAACACTTGATCTAACAACTCTTAATTGAAAAAAGACATGAAACATATAGCAAAATTCTTAGTCTTATTACTGGCTGTTATTTTCTATACGGGATGTACGCCCGAAGAAAAAGATCTTTTTGGTGATTCATCAGCCAATAGATTAACGACCACCCTGCAAACCGAAAAAACGTTGCTTTGCGCGCCCAAAAACGGCTGGATCATGGAGTATTACCCTGCATCCGCTCAACAATATGGAGGATATAACGTATGGGCCTCCTTTGCCACCGACGGTAGCGTGAAAGTGATGAGCGAGATAGCCGGAACCGGGAAAGTAACCAGCAGCTTGTACTCGCTCAAACAGAGTGCCGGTGCCATATTGTCGTTCGATACGTATAATGACGTGATGCACTACTTCTCCGATCCGGCCAATCCGGATGGTATCGGAGCTGCCGGAAAAGGCATGGAAGGTGATTTCGAGTTTACCATTCTGAAGGCAAAAGCAGACACCATTCTGCTACAAGGGAAAAAGTCCGGTTCGAGAATAGTAATGGTTGCACTGCCCGATGCCAAAACCGGTGCCGATTATATCAGCACAATTGTATCGGCAAAGAAACAATATGATTTTCAAGCCTTCAAGTACGTTGTAAATAAGGACACCATTCCGGTTACAGTATCGTACAGAACGCTGAATTTAAACCATACCTTACCTGATGGTTCTACCGAGTCATTGACAGTTCCCTTTATCGTCACCCCAACCGGGTACAAGTTCTATTCCCCGTTAACCATAAATAATATAACGGTAACGGAACTAGCATACCAAAAAACGACGACCGAAGAGTATTTTGCGCCTACGAATGGGGTTGCCGCCAAATTAATACCGGTGATTCCACCTTTAAATAAGCAATTGATCTCCAGCAATTGGTATTTCGCTTACAGCGGATTGGGATCCTTTGGCAAAACATACTGGAACTACACCAAGACTAACGGGTTGGATGCAATTGGAGAAGAGTTGTATTATGCTTATCTGGGAAAATACGCCTCCGGACAATATGGATTTTGCTTTGGATCTTACGATGGATCCACCATATATAAAGGAGCGCTGGTTTATAACTACACCCTCATCGGCATCAACCAGGTGAAGCTGACATTCGCATCCAGCGGAGTAGAATCTGGCGTTTGGTATTATCAGAATGCCAAATTCAACCAACTAATAACTCCGCTTGGGGCTTCTACAGCCAGAACATTCACACTAACGACTGACAATGCAAAAAATCCAACTTGGATAAAGTTGACAGATAATGCAAATGCCAACAACACCATGATACTATATAAGAGTCCCGTGGCTTGGCCGTATGATAAATAACAAAGCATTGTAATAAAACGTTTCCGCCGTTAATGGTACGCCCCCAAAATTTAGTGTAAATTTTGGGGGCGTTTTGCATGCGGAAAATACCGACAGCGATTCGATTGGGTTCCTTATTTATGTAAGGATATCTATACTATTATCGATCGCCAGTACAAAGAAAATAACAATCATCAGCGTATTGTATTCACGATATAAACGAATATAGTCCTCGTCTTTCAAGGACTTACGTTTTTCAAACTTGACGCGTTCGACTATATACAATCAAACCCACCAGAAATAGAATAAAATAGATAACTGTACGCATGAAAATATAAATTAAATAGTTTTTATAGAACAATTCGCATCTCCTCGACAGGTAGACATACCGCGCACTTCTTTTCAGGAAGACACATCGCATGGCCACAAAGCAGTCCTTGCCCTCAATACAAAAAAAACAATTTTCAGCAGACACTTTGTCTGCTCAGAAACGATGATACAATAGAGATAGCAGGCAAATAAGGGCTATCAGCACATATCGTATGACGGGCTGATTTCTTTTTCGTATCCGATACAGATACCAATCAGCAAAGTAAATCAGAATCATGCTCAATATACATCCGCTAAACAAAACGATAGCATGATCCGTACGAATGTTTTTTAGTATGTCGTATGAAACAAGGACACATCCAAACAACATCCATATCCTGACATAAATGCTATAATAAATTTTATTCCCCATAAATAATTATATTGATTGGACTGACATAATTGCAAACACCACAAACATGGTCGCAACAATAGACCTACTCTTATTTCTTCCTTATGGAACCAAAAACAAGCCAAATATTACGCTCAAAGAGAGAATGAAAGCCAACACGACGAATGTGTATCGCGTTGAATCAATTATTGAAAAACCTCATTGACAGATACTTTACAGGCGTTGATATGCGTTCTATCAAACTGCGGTTTTCAGTTATTATCTCTGCTGTTCCTGTTAGTTCGCCGGTAAACCTCAGTTCTTTATTTACAGTAGAGTGTAATCCTTTATAGAGGTCAACCTCAACGGTATAAAAGTCGTTATTCGTCACTAATGACACGTTTCTGATTCTACCTTGCAAAATACCATATTCAAGATAGGGATATCCAGCCACCTTTATATTTACTTGCTGCCCTATATGTATTTTTCCAGAACCGGAAGCAGCCACCTTTATTTTGCCGATTATAGCCCCCGGCTTTTGAGAAACGATGGCAAACACTTTATCTCCGGCATTGATAAATTGATTTTGTTTCCAGAATGTATTAAATGTAAGTATTCCTGCTTGCGAAGCAATTAATAAATAAGTTTGTTTCCAATTCTCAATTTCAGTAACCAATTCGCGATAAGCGGATTGTAATTCGGTAAATAGTTGCCTTTTTTCCTGAAGATATTGGAATGACAATTTACTCGCTGACTCACTCATTCTTCCAGACTCTACCTTCTCTAATGAAATGGAGGTTTGGAGTTGCTGAACCTCTTGCTGTTTATTCAAATAGTTCTGCTCGGCAACCTCTCGATCGTATTGCGAAATAACCTTTTGTGCGAATAGATTGTTTTCTCTTTCATAGGTTGATTTAGCAATAGTAAGCTCTTCTTTCTTCATTTCTAGTTGTCGGCTAAGATTGGAAAAATAGATCTTTCGATCAGTAATTTGTCGGTGCAAAGCCCTTTTTTCTTGATTGATAAGATTTAATGATAGAAAATTATCATAGTTCATAGCCGCTTTGGTAAATGCTGAAAAATTCGATTGCATCACACCCAATTCATACGGTTTAAAAATCAATTCTTTAGGTATAAAAAACAAAGAGTCGGAAATATGGACTGTCGATAGCAATCTATTGACGGTTTGTGCCTCAATAGTAGATGCTGAATTATCAATCACCGCCAGCAACTCTCCTTGTGTGACAATTTGCTTATCACCACATAACAGTTCCTTTATTTTTCCGGTTGATTTAGCTACAATCCAAACCGGAGGATTCTCGGTGGTTATCACCACATCACCTCGCACAATATCGGGGTATTTGAAAAAGAAGCTTCCGACAAAAAGCATCAACATAACCCCACAAATAATTGATATTCCGTGTCGGACAAGCGCATTGGGAGGACGGGTTAATATTTCCTGTATCTCCTCACTACGCAATTCGATGGAAACCCCATCCAACCTCTCCTTCGGGGAGGCATTTGAATCGTCCTTATGTTGGCTATCTTCTAACTTCATTGCATTGTTTGAAAGCCCCCCTCGGTAGATTAGAGGGCATTACAGTTCTAATTGATTCTTTACCAAACGATAATAAGCACCTTTCTTGTTTATAAGCTCTTGATGAGTGCCAATTTCCACTATTTCTCCTTTTTCGAGCACCACAATTTGATCGGCATTTTTTACAGTGCTCAGCCGATGAGCCACAACCACAGATGTTCTTCCTTTAAAAAAATTCTGCAAATTATCCATAATCACTCGTTCATTATTAGTATCTAAAGCGTTGGTTGCCTCATCAACGAAAAACAAAGGCCGGATCTTTATAAACAGAACGGGCAATCAAAATCCGTTGCTTTTGTCCCTGACTGAGTCCATGTCCCTCATTCCCAATTTTTGTATTATACCCCAATGGCAATGACTCTATAAAATCTCTGATGTTCGCTGTTACCACGGCATTCAGAAGGCGTTCCTTATCGATGATCTCTACTCCTAGAGCGATATTACGGGCGATAGTATCTGAAAATATAAATCCATCCTGCATCACAACACCACATCGCTTCCGCCATGCACGTAAATTGAAATTATTCAGATTACTGTTCCCCAATATTATTTCTCCTTTTTGTAAGGGATAAAAACCCAACAACAATTTCACTAACGTCGTTTTGCCGCTTCCACTTGTTCCTACAATGGCTGTCTGTTTTCCTGAGGGAATAACCAGACTAACATCTTTTACCACAGGTTCTCCTACAGATGTACCATCATAAGAAAACCATACATTACGCAAAGTGAGTGCTTGATTCGAAAGAATTTCAGCAATCCGATTTTCATCTTTTATTTCTTCGTCCTCTTTCTTGTGAATTTCGCTCAATCGATTGATACTTAGTTGAGCATCTTGCGTATCTCTAATAAAAGAAATCAAATGATCAATCGGACTATTCAACTGACCTATGATATATTGTACTGCCAGCATCATTCCCAATGTCAACTGCCCATCGAGAACTAATTTTGCAACAAATGCAGTAATGATAATATTTTTAGTTTGATTGATCAAAACGCCACCGGAATCTTGATATTGAGCTAAAGCCAAGCCCCTGATCCTCAATCGAAATAGCTTTGCTTGAATTCGTTCCCATTCCCAGCGCTTTTGCTGTTCACAACCATTAAGCTTTATCTCTTGCATACCGGTAATTAACTGAACCACATTGCTCTGATTTGCCGATTGCTGAGCGAAATTTTTGTTATCGAGTTCAGCTCGACGTCTCATAAATAACCAAACCCATGCAAAATAAAGTGCACTGCCCACAAAGAATATTGCAAAAATTAGTGGACTATACATCAATAGCACAATAGAGAAGATTACAATCGTAACTACCGAAAACAAAACACTAAGGCTGGAATTAGTAAGGTAATTCTGAATACGTGTATGATCATTGATACGTTGCAAGATATCTCCCACCATTTTTGTATCGAAATAACCCATTGGCAAGCGCATCATTTTTATCAGAAAATCAGAGATCAGTGAAATATTGATACGGGTTCCCAGATGAAGCAGAATCCAACCGCGGATAAATTCAACAGCCGAACTGCTGAATGTGAGCATCAGTTGGGCTGCAAGCACTAAATAGATATACCCTATATTGTGCGCATTGATACCAAAATCGACAATGGATTGGGTAAGGAACGGCAAAATCAATTGTAGTAAACTGCCAAAACATAAGCCCAGCAATAGTTGGAATATCAATTTTTTATATGGACACAGATACGAAAACAGAAAGGAAAAACCTTCCCGCTGACCAATCTCGTCTTCCTTACGGTAAAAATCGGGTGTAGGTTCCATCAGTAAAGCAACCCCCACATCTTCTCCTTCATTTTTAGTACTTAACCAGCATCGGCAAAATTCTTCTCGCGCATATTCGACCTTCCCGACAGCAGGATCAGCCACATAGATGGAATATCCTTTCTTATTGTCTTTAATCTTATATACTACTACAAAATGCCGTTGATTCCAATGCACAATACAAGGAAGCGGAGCTTCCGCAAGTTGCTCAAATGAAATTAGAACACCTGTAGTACGAAAGCCTATATTTTCGGCAGCCTCGCTAATCCCCAACATTGATACTCCCTCCCGGGAAATATGCGATTTGTCACGCAATCCTTTCAATGAATACCTATGTCCATAATATGCAGCGATCATTCGCAGGCAAGTAGGACCACAGTCCATAGCATCGTGTTGGGAAAAACAAAGAAAATTCATAAACAAATTCAGCAAACATTATTGATTAGGCAACGACCCAATATATTCATAAATATCTTTTAACCAATCTTTTGGTTGGCCTGTTTTGTATATTCCCGAGAAATTATGCTCATAATCGGGAGTAATACCCGATGAAATATCACGTCCTCTATAATCATAATTTTTACAGGTATTTATTCTGACTTCTATCCCTGATGGCAGACGCACCACCAAGGGCTGAGCGGTAGCACCGGCAGTCTTACTACCAATTAATACTGTTTTGGGATTTTTGGTAAGAGATACGGCAAAAGATTCTGCTGCAGAAGCAGTAAAAGAACCGGTTATCACGTAAATATTGCCTTTATACCTATCGGCAGGAGAAACCGGATTGGCATATACAGGAAACGGTATATTCACAAATGCTGTATCAAAAAAATAGGGATCATACAGCTCCTTTTCGTGTTGCGGGATCTTGCCTTCCTGATAATAATAGCAGACACTTCCTCGTGCTCTATAATAGCCATTATTTACACGTGTTTTATTGACGTTCCATTGTATACTATCAGCAGTAATCAAACAGAAAATAGCATCTATCATCGCATTGCCATCACCTCCTGCATTTCCGGTTATATCAACAATCAGATTATTGTATCTCTTAATGGTTGGATATCGCTGCTGAAAAAATGACTGAAACTCCTTATCACAATGATTAAACCGTAAATAAGCAACACTATTTACACTATCTGTAAGCAGAATATTTTCCTCCGGCATTGGAGAATTTCTCTTTTTTACAAACATTCTTGTAGCCTGCCTGGCTGTATCGCGGGGGGCTGGCATCATTTCCATATCATATGGAATTTTTACTCGCTCTATCCCATGAGGCGTTTTTACTTCCAGCCTGATTTTCTTTTTGTAGGATTTCGGCGCATAAGTAATGAGTGTGTTTAAATCAGGATTAAACATTGAATATTTCATCAGAGTTTCATCTTTATTAGAGCTCGATACATATGCAGAGCCAAACTTTCTGATATATTCCATAGCCGGCAAGTCATCAATTTTCAAAATCTCATCGTCCACCGTAATCTTTTTTGAGTAGTGCGAACCTATGTTATCAATCAGAAGTTTTCCATCTCTGTATGTTGTTATAAGAAACGGCAAAGCTAAATGGTCCCACACATAATCAGGCATTTCACAACGCGTATGTCCATTATGAAAATGAGCTAAAAACTGCTGAAGCGATTTATAGTATTCAAAATCATTTTTTGTTTTTTGTACAATCGGAATATATGCCCGATAGAGGCTATCCGGATTTAATCCCCGACAGTTGTCCATATTGGCAAAATTGTACGAAAGCTCTTTCCATACTACCGAAAGTTCGTACAATTTTTGATCCTGACTCATTTTATACAAATGACTTTGTGATAATACGAAAACACTAATCGTCAACAAGCCAGTAACGAGAAAAAAAATTCTTTTAGAATCAGTCATATCTTTCAGCATTTAAGTTTTTCTTTACTTTTTCCTTTACATATTCCCTTAAAGAAATTTCGGCAGAATCATGCAGGCATTGGAATTTTGATTTACCTATCTTAGTTTCATAATACTTTTGAATACAGGGGCCATAACACAATGGGAGTCGATTACAATTAAGACATTGCGTATTATCAAAGGTTGGGTTTGAGAACATTTTGGCTATGATATTAATCTTAAAAGAGATGGCTCCATCATTTTGTATGGTACCAATACAAAGATCCTCATTATAATCCCGGGCAGAACATTTGTAGACTTTACCGTCATAATTAATGACTCTATGATAAAAACTATCAGCATAGCAACATTTATATTTTTTAGATTGATAGGCAAAATAGATAGTCTTAAATCCTGCTCTTTCAAATTCTTTCTTGATGTCTAACAGCAACAAATTATCACCATTTTCATCAATACTTAAATCTATTTGCCACACCCGTTGAAAATCAACAAATATTTTGCATCTATTTTCAACTTTTACGTCAGAAATCACTGCTGACACATTTTTCAACGTTTGCTTATCATAATTAATTCTCATAATAACACAAGCATTATTTACATGCATGCAAATTTCATTGAATGTTTGCAATATTTTATCATAATGCCCCTCTCCATTATGGTTTTTGACAGCATTGTGCTTGCTCCTATCACCATCAATAGGAATCTGAAAACTATTAAGTTGTATCTCATTAAAAGCAAGAATCATCCGCATATCAATATAATAAGCATTAGTCGTCACATGATTATTAAACGGAATGTCGTTGATTTTGCATAATTCAATAGCATACAATGATATAGGATAAATTACTTCATAAAAATACAGCAGAGGCTCCCCTCCAAACCAATCAAGCTTTAGTTCTGATATATGCTCTTTTTCAATCATATATTTGATGTGCATCTTTACTCTTTCAATGGTTGTTTCATCCATTCTTCCCTTTTTCGGAATGGAACTCTGGTCTTCAAAACAATACCAACATTTGTAGTTACATTCTAAGGTAGGATTGATAGTTAACTGATATGATTTTTTACAAAGTGTAGCATTCCTATTTTGAAATAAAATAAAATCTAATTCATTAAAAGAAATATCTTTTACGAACCCAAACCCAACAAAATAATTAAATATTTCAGAATATTCTAACCTAAATACATCTATATTATCTAAATAATATTGAATATCCGTAATTTCCGCCTCCTCAAAACAAATAGCTTTATCTGTAAACGAATTATATAATATATTTTCTATCCATATATTATACCGACTTTTTTCATATGCAATCATATTTATTTAAATAAAGATAGAGAAGAGGAAATCATTGCATCCTCTTCTCTACAAATAATGACTAACGTTATCTACAAGGATATGGAACCTTAGCCTTTGGTCTTGGAGAATTATCACAAATAGAAGCTACAGAGGCTATATAGTCTGATGAAACTTCAACATCTATTATTTCTCCTCCAATAATCTTATTCATTTTCTCCATTTGAAGCACTGTTTTTTCGCTTAAAATTAATTTTCTTTTCATTGTTGTAAAATTTGAGTTCATATTCCTACTCGTAAAGCTTTTCGGAATCCGCTCTTTTTTTCACGCAACCATCCCGCGCTTTGCGAAACAGACACGCCTGCTACAGCTGCACTCCAGCAGCGTTTCAGGAAAATAATAGGTATCTTTGTTGCGGCTTCTCTGTGTTAGTTAAACTTCAATTTTTGCAAGATTTTGTTGTTCGGCGCTCACGGGGAGGCCATTTTTGTATCCATTGCCCCGGGGGTGCAAACCGCGGGGATGGAACGGTGTAGAGGCGCGGCATGCCACGCCTCCATATGTATCATTTTATTGTTTCGTTGCATCGGCTGTTGCCGTTCCGTTGCCAGCTTGCACAGGCGAAAGCACCGAATTGCGGGCGGCCTTTACAGCCTCATTGAGCTCTGCATCCAATGCCACCCAACCATCTACCGTTCGCATGGACGATACCAGCGTGAAATAGTTACGCAGGGCACCTTCAAGCTGACGGCGTAACGACGAGGCTGACTCGGTTTGGTGCAAAGCCGCATTGGATGACACCTGTTTGCCGAATATCTCTACAAATCCGGCTTCGGCGGCTTTCAGTCGTGCAACGTTTTCGGTCAGGTGCACCCTTTCCAGTTTCGCCATATTAACCGGCTGATCCAGCTCCTCGATCAGTTTCTTCATCTGCGCCGTCTCTTCGGAGTAGCTCAAACGATCGATATCAATACCATATTTTTCAACAATAGCATNNAAATCCATTGCATCCTGATGGTTGGACGATTCTGCATCTCTACAGTAACCCAGCAATACGGTTTTGATACCCGAAAAGATGCCGTCCACCTTATGATCGGCTGCTGCCACATCGGAGCCCATGCCGCTGTAATTGTTTTTTGCATACACTCCATCGTACTCTCCGTATACAGTCTGGAGCCGTTCGAGCAAAGGATTTTTTACGACAACCGCATATTCCGGTTTGCCCGAAATGGTAATGGAACGACTTGCCAACGTGGCAAGATTCTTCGTCGTGAGTCTTGTCAATGTGATTTCCATAATTGTTTAAGAATTAATTGTTAGTAAAACCTGCGGCAGCACTTTGGATGCCGTATAACGTACTATGTCAACTATCGACGCATCTTTTGGTTGTAACGTCCGTAACCGTACGGAAGTCTCCCGCAAGTTGCAGCAAGCATCTGTAACGCTACTGCAGGTCTCCTGCAGCTTGTGGCAAACGTCCGTACCACTCCGGTAGGTTTCCTGCAACTTGTGGCAAAGGTTCGTACCACTACAGAGATCTCCTGCAATGTGCTGCTCATCGCTGTAGCCGGAAGGAAGTCTCCTGCAAACTGCGGGAGACTTCCGTACCACTACGCCACTCTGTCGCAACTTGCGGCGGACTTCCGT
>Ga0065701_1040568_pt1 | contig 11625 bp, 10 predicted proteins | sample Biomet1_FD_59088 | JGI IMG/M metagenome (GOLD analysis project Ga0065701, IMG submission 59088) | Microbial communities from bioreactor (seeded with anoxic lake sediment) at LBNL, California, USA - Biofuel metagenome 1 version 3... | ecosystem: Engineered > Bioreactor > Anaerobic > Unclassified ...
CTATACTTTGCCTAGGTTTCCAAATTTTGTTTATTTAATATCGGGCGGGGAGGCAAGGCTATGACGAATTTAACAAAGGCTAAGGCAGCTGCAATACTGGGTAAGCATGTTTCGCAGGAGCATCTTATACTGCATGCGAAATCAGTAAGTGCAGCCATGGGGGCGATGGCACTTTATTTTGGGGAAGAAAAAGAACACTGGGAAGCAGTCGGATATCTGCACGATGTGGATTACGAAAAATTTCCCAAGGAGCACTGCCAGCATGTGCGTGAGCTTCTGGCTGATGAGGCCGTCGCGGAAGAAGATATCCGGGCGATTATTTCCCATGGTTATGGGCTTTGCACGCAGGAGGTCCCGCCGCTGAGTAATATGGAAAAAAGTCTGTTTACGGTGGATGAGCTTACCGGCATTGTCATGGCCAGCGCACTTATGCGTCCGTCGGGCATAGCGGATATGGATCTTAAGAGCCTCAAGAAAAAATTTAAGGATAAGCGCTTTGCTGCTAAATGCAGCCGGGAGGTCATAGCCTCAGGCTTTGAGCTCTTAGGGCTTACGCCAGACGTTGTCATGCAGTGCTGCATCGATGGCATGCGCGAACACAAGGCTGAAATCGGGATATAAAAAATAACGAGGGAGCACGTTCTCTTTTCACGGAGAAAGTGCTCCTCTTTTATTTTTGGGTGCTACAGAAAGAAAATGTGTGGTTTAACTAGATTGCTTTGCACAGATCCTGCCAGGGAAATGGTATACTGTTAGAAAATGACGGCGTCAATACGGGAGGAAGGCCAGTGGAAAAAAAGTGGACAATTGGAGAAATGGCAAAATTGTTTGATGTTTCAGCGGATGCCTTGCGGTACTATGAGCGCGAAGGATTGCTTGCGGCTTCGCGGCAGCAGGAAAATAATTACCGGCGGTATTCCTATGATGATCTGTTGGTGCTGATGGATATTTTATTTTACCGGCGGATGGAGGTTCCTGTGCGGGATATTGGATTGATGCTGCAGACGATGGGAATCAGCGGCATGAAGGATGTTTTGCAGAAAAAACAATTGCTGGTTGAGCAAAAAATTGCTGAGCTGCAGCAGCTGGACGAGCTGCTGACAAAAATTTCCCGGCGGTATGCACTTTGTGAAGAGAAACTGGGGGAATTTTCTATTGTTACGGAACCTTCATTTAAAGCTCGCTTCGAAAAAACGGGTGGAGCGGATAACCAGGCAGAAGATATGATTGATGTGATCCGGCGTTATAAGGCAAATGATAGAACCTGGATGGAGGATATAGATTATATGCTCTTGCTGCCAGAAATGAAGGCGTATGCGCACGCGTTTGAACGGGCGCGTTTTGGTATCAGTTTTTCCCCGGCGGTGATCGCGGGTTTTCCAACGGAGGAACAGGCGGCTTTTTGTCCGGTGGCACCAGGCAGATATCTTTATACCGTGCTGCAAACAGATTATCAGACAGCTGGCGATGCAGTACTGGAAAAAGCTGCGGCCTGGCTGCGGGCACAAGGCGCGCGACAGTCAGGCCCTGGCATTGGACGCTATCTGGCGAGTGTGCATAAGGATGGCTTTGATTATTATGAAATTTGGCTGCCGTTGGCCTCGACTTGACATTAGAGCCGCTCCATGGTTTATGCTTTTTTTAGGTGATAAAGATGAAAGAAAGCATTTTAGGTACAGAAAAAATAGGTGTGCTGTTTTGGCGATACAGTATACCGGGCGTTGCCGCCATGTTGTTTTTGGCATTAAATACAATTGTCGATGGTTTTTTTGTCGGTAATTATGTTGGTGTCAGCGGGCTCGCCAGTGTGAATATTGCCATGCCCTTTACCAGTCTGATGCTGGCGGTCTGCGTTATGGCCGGATTGGGAGCGCAGAGCATGATCGGCCGGGCCCTGGGAGGCGGAAATTCTCAGCAGGCAAAGGATGTATTTAAAACATCACTGCTTCTAGTCGGCCTTGCGGCTGCTGGGTTTGCAATGGCAGCGGCTATTTTTCCGCACTTCATTGCCCGCGTGCTGGGGGCAAATGAAGCAATTATTGCCCAGACGGCTGTCTATATCCGGTATGTGGGGATTTTTTTGCCCTGCCTGGCCCTGATGATGGTGCTGGACTATGTTTTAAAGACCATCGGCCTGCCGGTCTATGCCATGGGGGTGCTGGTAACCGCTGTTTGCTGTCATATGTTTTTTAACTGGCTGCTGATTGCCCAACTTTCCATGGGGATCAAGGGGGCGGCGCTGGCAACGGGCATTGCCTATGCTACTGCCTTTGTTTTGGCACTGCTGCCATTTTTTCAGAGGCAAAACCGTCGGCGGTTTTTGGGGGGGACATTTAACCTGCGGCTTGGTGGGCATATCTTTTATACGGGTTCATCGGAAGGCCTAAACGAAGCCGGTACGGGCGTGACCACATTTTTGTTCAATTTTGTTCTGATGCGTTATGTCGGCGACAGCGGGGTGGCAGCCTTTACGGTGATCAGCTATCTGGCTTTTGGCTGCAACAATCTGCTGATCGGACTGGCGGATGGAATCGGTGCGATTGTCAGCTATAATTATGGCAGTCGTCAGTTTACCCGGGTCAAAAAAATATTTAAATTTGGTGCGGTGGCAGCCTTTGGTATTGGGGCAGTTTTGTTTTTGGGAATGGTGTTTTACAGCCGTGATTTAATCACGCTGTTCCTGCCGGCAGGCAATGAACGTGTTCTTGAATTTGCGGCCTATGGGGCACAGTTGTATGCGGCTGCGTTTTTGCTCAATGGCTTTAATATTGTCGCCTCCGGGTATTTTACAGCAATCGGACAGGCAAATCATGCGGTCTGTATCGCCCTCAGCAAAGGGATTTTAGGCGTCGGAGCAGGTGTCTTTGTATTGCCGCTGTTGCTCGGCATCAACGGCATTTGGCTGGCGGTCCCGCTGGCAGAGGGCATGGCAATGGGTTTGTCGGTATTTTTGCTGCGACGTCATTTTATTTGCCGCCTGCGCTGACAACAGCGGCTGAAGGGGCGACGGAATAAAAAATATGCTATCTGACCCCTGCCGGATAGGACGAAAGGTCATTATTTTCTGCCGCGCTGCATGATAAAGTATAAAGTACATGTTATTGTGCGTAATTATATCATGTTGGCAGGAACCTGGATGAAATAACGGTGGGTACGGAAGAGTGTCTGCTGGTTTGGTGTTTGGGTAAAGTGGAGGGGAATCGGGTATGGCAAAAATGGTTGCAGTGGAACAGCTTGTTCCGGGGGACATTCTTTCGGATGCAGTGCTGTCTATGTCGGGAAAAGTTCTTCTTGGCAAGGATATTGAATTGACGGCAAGGCATATTTCCTTGCTTAACACCTGGGATATAAAAAACGTTTTTGTTGATATGCTGCCCGGGGCAGAACCGGCTGCAGTGGAGCCGATTTCAGCGGAGCAGGAAATGATGGGTGCTGGTGACGTGGAATATACTATGTCGAAAGAATACGCTATGTTTGCCCAGCAGTATGATGGGATTGTGACCAATACCGTGCAGTCGTTTGACATAATCCGTCAGCAGCGGATTATACCGGTCGCGCATCTAAAAAATACCGCCGGCGGCATCTATTCCTCGATTGACAGCAACGGCCTTGAGATGATGAATTATCTGCTGGCGGAAGACGAGCAGATAGCGGATGTGATCTCACGACATGCGGTGATGGTGGCGTATTTTTCGAGCATTATTGCCCGGCAGCTGAAATGGGAAGAGAAGGATATCGTTGGGGTGGCTTTGGCCAGCCTGCTGCATGATATCGGGGATCTCGTTACCAGCGATTCAAAGCGTCAGCTCCACCTTGCTGAAACGGCTGGCTTATTAAAAACGGCTGTGGGAGTGCCGGCTGAAGTTATTTTAGGGATTATCCAGCATCGGGAGCGGGTCAATGGCAGTGGGGTCCCCAAAGGATCGAAAGGTGAAGCCATTCATCCGTATGCCAAGGTGATTGCGGTGGCCGATATATTTCATAATTCGGCGTACAGCCTGCGTGGTTCCAATCCATTTCCTGTCCTCGATCAGCTGACCCAGGAAATGTACGGGAAATTTGATACGGGGATCTGCCAGCAGTTTATTGCTCGGATTAAGGACAGCCTTTTGCTCAACCGGATTGTATTATCGGATGGACGGAAGGCAGAGATCATTTTTTTTAATCGCAGCAGCTATACATTGCCGGTGGTGCGGGTCGGTGAAAATGAAATCATCGATCTGGCGAAACATCCGGAATTGTCGATTTTGCAGATTTTAGCACCGACTCGAAGCTGAGTCGGGTTGTCTGGTGACCAATATAAAAAAAGCTGTCGCACGTCAAAAGAACGTGCGACAGCTTTTTGTTTGTCATGAAATTGCCGCGATAGCGCGATATACATAAATGCTTTCGTGGGCCATTAATTTGTAGGTTTCGCCGCAGGTAAGTCTGTCTTCGGCATGGAGGGCAAAGAAATCCACCCGGTCAAATTCGCCGTCGGCTTTCAGATGCAGCAGCCGGGTATGACCATCGCGGGCCTTATCCCAGGCAATATCGCCGGCATCCAAAAATGTACTAGCCTTGTCGAAATTGCTTTGCCGTGCTGACTGCATCGCCTGCAGGTAGAGCGAATTTGCTTCATCAATAGCGGACAGCATCTGGAAAGAAATATCTTCCGCAGTCTTAGTTTGTTCCATAAAAAGTTCTCCTTTTTGCGCAGCCTGAATGGCTGCATTTTCTTAATCAGGCAGCATTTTTCTGTGCCCGATGATGGGATACAGATGAAATTCGTTAAAAGTCCGTTTTCTGTAGCTGGCCTGTTTTTTTATACAGGTGTTGTTGACAGAAATTATGTATGGCTGGAGCCGGCCCTCCTTTCGCTGCATGTGGCAAGAATAGGATCCCTCCGGGATATCTTTCTTCAGATTATAACGGGAAAAGAAATTTTTCAATAGGTATTTTTATAAAATTCATAAAATACTTATTTCACAAACTTATTCTTCCTTTTATGCCTATTACTGTCGGCAAAAATACATAATATTGGCAGTAAAAATGAATAATATTACCATATTAAAAATAAGATTACATAAAAGGGAATTTTATGATTTCTCGATTTTTTATCGTGTGATATAATGTGTTAAATTTGTTATGCAGCAAAAAAAGATGAAATGATAGGGCTGCTCAGGAGGGTTATTATGAGTAAAAACACAGAAAAAGCAAAAGCATTTTTTGATCAGGGGGCAAACTGCTGTCAGGCAGTTGTAGGAACGTTTGCCGAAAAATACGGCTTGTCCGTTGAGACAGCGTTACGGCTGGCCGCTGGGATGGGCGGCGGGGTGCAGTCCGGGGGAATTTGCGGAGTCGTGTCCGGTGGAGTGATGGTCGTGGGCTTAAAATATGGCAGTGGAACGCTGGATGCAGTGGCGAAAAAGCAGTGCGGGGAAAAGACGAAAGAGTTTATCAATATTTTTTGTCAGCGTCAGGGGGGAATAACCTGCCGAAATTTGCTCGGCTATGATCTTTCGACAGCAGAAGGACAGAGGCGTAAACGCGAACAGCCAGGGCATGCCCCAGTTTGTTATGAGCTGGTAGCCGCCTCTGTTTCGCTGCTGGAGGAACTTGGCTACTGATTCGGACTTGTCACAGGAAATGGATTAAATTTTGATAAAAGGGTCGTTTGAAATGGAAATGGATCGTTGTGAAAAAAGCAATTCTGTCCTGTCAGCAGGCGATATTGCCCGGGAAGAAATACTTCGGAGCGCTGCTGAGCATATAGAAAAGTCGGTTCCGGAAAAGGCGGTAGAAGAGTTGCAGCAACTGCTTGCCGTGGGCGGCAAGCAGGCAGATGTCCTGTACCTGCTTTCGGTAGCCCAGCTTGCGCTTGGCAAGGATAAGGACGCAGCGGATTTGGCGAGGGTGGTTATCGCATTAAATCCAAAATGTTTTGCCGCCTATCTGACCGTGGCATATTTTTATAAAAAAACGGAACAGCTGCAGCAGCAGCTGGCAATTTTGCAGCAGCTGGTAGATTATGCTGAAGCGCTTTGCGGTCGTCCGCCGGCAAATGAAATCGTCAGCCGTGCCTGGCGGGAATTGGCCGGGGGACATGTACGGCTCGGAAATATTGCCCAGTGCAAGCAGGCCTACTTGAAAGCTGGTCTGACGGCAGTTAGTTATGAACAGCGCTGGTACGATTACAGCAGCTATCTGATGTGTACGAATTATGATGCAGCATTTGATAATACCCGAATGTTAGTCGAACACCAAAAATACAATGCGTTTTTTCATTCGTTGGAGCCGCTGGCAAAGCGAAAACGTACGCCGAGGGAAAAGCTGCGTATCGGCTATATATCCCCGGACTTTTGCCAGCATGTTGTGATATATTTTGCCTATCCGTTGTTGCACAACTATGACCGGGAGTCTTTTGAGGTTTATTGTTACCGCAAGGGACCGGAGGATGACGGTACGCGCCAGCTGATGAGCAGCGGCACAATTTGGCGGGATATATCAAAACTCGCTCCGCGAAAAGCAGCGGAGCTGATACAGCGAGATGAAATTGACATCCTCGTGGAGCTGGCCGGACATACGGCAAATAATTGCCTGCCGGTATTGGCGTATAAACCGGCGCCGGTTCAAATTTGCGGCATAGGGTATTTTAATACAACGGGGTTGAAGGCAGTCGATTATTTTTTGACGGATTCTTACGTCGATCCGCCGGGAGAAGCAGACAGGTTTTTTTCTGAAAAACTTCTGCGCCTGAGCAAGACGCACTGGTGCTACACAAAACGGGTGGAGGCGCCGACGTGCGGGCCGGCCCCTTGCCTGAAAAATGGCTATATTACCTTTTGTTGCTTTAATAATTTTGCGAAAGTCACCGATCAGGTGCTTGGATTGTGGGCCAGGATTATGTGTTTGGTCCCGAAATCCCGACTTATTTTAAAAAATGCTGCTTTTGGCAACATGTATGCCCGCCTGCATATTTTACAGCGATTGGGGACAGCTGGTATTGATCTGATGCGGGTGGAATTCAGGACGGCTACTGTGACGCATATGAGTGAGTATCGGGAAATGGATATTGCACTTGATACCACTCCCTATGTTGGCGGAGCAACGACCTGTGAGGCTTTATACATGGGAGTGCCGGTAATTACGCTTAGGGGCGGGCGCCATGGGGCACGGTTTGGAGTGAGCATACTCGAAAATGTCGGATACGCCGAGTGGATTGCTCAGACCGAGGACCAATATATTGAAAAAGCAGTGGAGTTGGCGGGGGATACAGATCTTTTGGGTCGGCTGCACGGGGGAGAACTGCGAGAACGAATGGAAGCATCGCCGCTGATGAATGCCAGGCTTTATATGGAAGATCTAGAAACTACTTACAAAAAAATATGGAGCAGCCAGGCTCAATGAAGAAATGGTATTTATTGTATAATAAAAGATTTCAATGGTTGGCAGGAAAGTAACTGGTTAATAAAGAATGTCCCTTCTATGGAGTTGAAAGAACCCATAACTTATTATCTGAATTAAAAGGAGAAGAGTATGGCGGTTTATGAAGCGCTGAAAAAAAAGGGAAAAAAATTGGAACCTGAATATTATACAGAGAATCCGGCGGAACTTTTGGCGATTTTGCGTCAGGAAAGTAAGGCGAAGGATGAACTGATTCTGCGGCTGCAGGGGGAGCTTAGGCGAAAACTCGAGTTTGATGAACTCACGGGAATCTATAACCGAAATACCTTTTGCCGCAAGGTTAGGGAATTGCTACAGGAGCAGGCAGCAGAAGAGTTTGTACTGGTGCGGATGGATATTGAACATTTTAAGCTGATCAATGATCTGTATGGCGAGGCCGAAGGCAACCGCCTGCTGGTGTATATTGCCGAGGGACTGGAAGCTTTTCGCGCAGAGTATTTTGTTTATGGAAGAATGTATGCTGATGATTTCGTTATCTGCTGTCCGGCATGCGGCAGTGCACATATGGATTTTATCAAAAACATGCAAATACATATGCAGGGAGCAATGCCTGCGCATGACGTTGTCATAAAGTTTGGTCTTTATTATGTGACGAATAGGGAGCTTTCTATAAGTTTTATGTGTGATCGTGCCGATCAGGCCGTGAAACAAATCAAGGGGAAAGATCTTCAGTCCTATAATGTGTATCAGGGGAATTTGCGCCGGACGATGCTGCAGGAAAAGGAAATTCTTGCGGAAATGAACGAGGCCCTGGAACAGGGTCAGTTTAAGCTTTATCTGCAGCCGCAGTATGATCTGCAAACAGAAAATATTATAGGGGCGGAAGCTCTTGTACGCTGGGATCACCCGGTCAAGGGCCTGATTGGGCCGGAGGTATTTCTGCCGGTCTTTGAGCGAACCGGATTTATTGTTAAGCTCGATGAGTATTTGTGGGAGGCGGCCTGCCGCTTGCTCAAAAAATGGGCTGATGCCGGATTGAATTCGGGTCCGCTGGCAGTTAATATCTCCCGGCTGGATTTGTACCGGACGGATTTATGCGATATATTATTAGATCTGGTGGAAAAATACAATCTCGAACCAGCCCAGCTCCAATTGGAAATCACGGAAAATGCTTATGCCGAAAATCCTTGCCAAATTATAGAGGTGACAAAAGAGCTGAAATCGTGTGGCTTTAGAATCTTACTCGATGATTTTGGCAGCGGCTATACATCATTAGAGATGATCAAGGATGTGCTGGTGGATATCTTAAAGATCGATTTATACTTTTTAAAAACATATGCATCTTCCTACGAGGGCGATGTCAGCCTGCGGGCGTTTATGCGAACGGCAGAACAGCTGGGGCTGGTCATTATGGCTGAAGGCGTTGAAAATACATCGCAAGCCAGTTTTTTGCGGGACCTTGGCTGTCGGCAGGCACAAGGCTATTATTATGCTAAGCCAATGCCGGTAGAAGAATATGAGCGGCTGTTGGAGGGGATCCCTAACGGCAAGATGCTTAATTGACAATACCATTTATGGAGATATTGATATAGATAAAATGGAAGCCGCTTGGAGCGGCTTTTTTTATTTGTGTGGGTATGCCTCTAGATAACATCCTTTGTGATGACGCGTATGTACTTAGGGGATGGATGTTGTAGTCGATTATATTTTGGATGCTGGAAGAGAACAATGTCTACAGAGTGTTCATGATGAGCGCACAGTGGAAAATTTAAAAATTCTTTGGGGATAAACAAAAAAAGCGATAATGAACAATATGTTTGTGGGTGACGGAAAAATATATGTAAAGTTGTAATTTATTGGTGGGCGGGAAAGAATGAAACTTGCTATGTGTACATATGGAACGGATTATATTATCGATAATGTCCTTGAGAGGAAGACAAATGGTAAGAAAATACTTGACAAAATATTGGTAAATGTATAACATATAGTTTAAGTTTAGAAAATTGTATTTGATTTTGGGCAGCGTTGCTCTATATCGACAGGTGCGATAAGGGTAATGCTCTTTTAATGCTTATTTGTTGAAAATTCAATAAATAAGCAAATTAAACTGAGGCAGGTGATAAGGGAAATAACAATTTTCAATAGCGGGCTAAATACATATTTACACGAAAAGGAGATTATGATGAAACAAGAAGATTTTACAAGCCATGATATGCACTGGCCGGAACTTACATTACGCGGTATGTTGCTTGGTATGATCATTACCGTGATTTTTACGGCTTCGAATGTCTACCTCGGACTAAAAGTCGGACTTACTTTTTCGTCCTCAATTCCAGCGGCGGTTATTTCGATGGCTGTGCTGAAAATGTTTAAGGATTCAAATGTACTGGAAAACAATATGGTGCAGACGCAGGCGTCGGCAGCCGGGACGCTTTCCGCAGTTATTTTTATTATTCCGGGGCTGCTGATGCTTGGCTATTGGCAGGGATTCCCTTTCTGGCAAACACTGATGATTTGTGCCTGCGGCGGCAGTCTCGGGGTTTTATTCACGATTCCGTTGCGCCGGGTTATGGTTGTAAACAGTGACCTGCCTTATCCGGAAGGCCTAGCGGCGGCTGAAATTCTGAAGGTGGGTAGCAGTGCTCACGATAAGGATACGGAAAATGGTATGAAGGATATTTTATCGGGCGGCTTTTTAGCTGGATTGGTCAGTCTGTGTGCCAGTGGCTTCCAAATTTTTTCTGACAGTGTCAGTTATTGGTTTACGTTTGGCAAAGCTGTTTCACGGTTGCCGATTGGCTTTTCCTCTGCTCTGCTCGGAGCTGGTTATTTGATCGGGATTGCCAGTGGGCTGGCTATGCTGACAGGCTTACTGTTGGCCTGGGGTGTATTTGTTCCTTATCTTACTACGGTGTTTTCTCCGGCTGAAGGACAGTCGGTGGCAAAATTTGCCTCTACAATCTGGGCCCAGAAGGTTCGATTGATTGGTGCCGGTGCTATCGGTATTGCCGCTATATGGACGCTTTTGACGTTAGCAAAGCCGATTATCGATGGAATGATTGTTTCGATAAAAGGCATGAGTGCCGGGGCTAAAGGCACGTTGCATCGCATGGACACGGATATGTCGCCGAAATCGCAGCTGGCTGTGCTGGCACTGATTGCCGTTGGCTTACTGGGAACTTTTTATTCGTTTGTGGCTGATGCTAATCTGCCGTCGGGGCAGGCTTGGACCTTTGTTATCATTGGTGTTGTCGTAGCGATGTGCATGGGTTTCTTTGTGGCTGCAGCCTGTGGCTATATGGCCGGGTTGATTGGAACTTCAGCCAGCCCGTTGTCGGGAATTGGTATTTTGGGAATTATTATTTCTTCACTGGTTGTGCTGGCAATCGGAACTTCCTTTAGTCTGTTTGACTCAGAAATGGGAACAAAATTTGCTACGGCCTTGGCTATTTTTATGACAAGTGTTATCATCAGTATCGCTGCAATATCAAACGACAATATGCAGGATCTGAAGACGGGATATCTTGTCGGAGCTACGCCTTGGAAGCAGCAGGTAGCATTATTGCTCGGCTGTATCGCCGGAGCATTTGCGATTGCACCGGTATTAAATCTGCTTTATGAAGCCTATGGTTTTGCTGGGGCTATGCCGCGTATTGGTATGGACGAAGCCCAGGCTTTATCGGCTCCACAGGCAACGCTGATGACAACGATTGCCCAGGGGATATTCAGTCACAACCTCGACTGGAACTATATTTTGTTTGGGATTGGCGTCGGTATTGTGATCATTATCGTTGATTTGATGCTCAAGCGCAATACGACAAAATACTGTTTGCCACCGCTTGCTGTCGGCATGGGGATTTATTTGCCGCCGACGCTTGAAATGCCGCTTGTCATGGGGGCAGTGATGGGATACCTCCTTCATAAATACATGCGCAGCCGGGCCGAAAAACGCAGCCCGGGACGTGTTGAAGCGGATGTTGAAAAGTGCAATCGCCGCGGTGTGCTGTTTGCTTCTGGCCTGATTGTCGGCGAAAGCCTTATTGGTGTCATCATTGCGATTGTCATCGTATTTTCGGTGACAAGCGGTGGCAGCGATGCTCCGCTGTCTTTGGTGGGCAAGGATTTTGGACCGACGGCAGACAGCCTTGGCCTGCTTGCCTTTATCGCGGTCATTGTTTTATTCATCAATCGTGTGCTTGGGGCTAAACTGGCAGATTAGTAAACAAAAAATTACGGCCC
>Ga0065701_1013289_pt1 | contig 11613 bp, 7 predicted proteins | sample Biomet1_FD_59088 | JGI IMG/M metagenome (GOLD analysis project Ga0065701, IMG submission 59088) | Microbial communities from bioreactor (seeded with anoxic lake sediment) at LBNL, California, USA - Biofuel metagenome 1 version 3... | ecosystem: Engineered > Bioreactor > Anaerobic > Unclassified ...
TATTGATCGTCTTTGCATTCCAGACCGCCTAATAGAATTCCGCGTATCATGGGTAGACGATAAAGGTCATGTTCAGACCAACATGGGCTACCGTGTTCAGCACAACAACTGTATCGGTCCATACAAGGGAGGTCTACGTTTCCACAAATCAGTGACCTTATCAATATTGAAGTTTCTTGCATTCGAGCAGACATTCAAGAATTCTTTGACAACACTCCCTATGGGTGGAGCAAAAGGTGGCTCAGACTTCTCACCACGTGGCAAGAGCAACGCTGAAGTTATGCGTTTTTGCCAAGCATTCATGACAGAGTTATATCGCCATATAGGACCTAATGAAGATGTTCCTGCTGGAGATATTGGTGTAGGTGGTCGTGAAGTTGGATACATGTTTGGTCTGTATAAAAAACTAACACACCAGTTTGTTGGTATCCTTACTGGTAAAGGTCAGGAATTCGGGGGTTCTCTTATCCGCCCAGAAGCTACCGGATATGGTAATGTATACTTCCTTCAGAGCATGCTGAAGACTCGTAACATCGACATTAAAGGTAAGACCGTACTTGTTTCTGGTTCTGGAAACGTAGCTCAGTACACAATTGAGAAACTTCTTGAATTAGGTGCGAAACCCGTTACTTTGTCAGATTCAGGCGGCTATATATATGATCCTGATGGTATAGACAAGAAGAAACTTGCATACGTAATGGAACTTAAGAATATAGAGCGCGGACGTATTAAGGAATATGCAGAGAAATATGGAGTTAAATATGTAGAGGGAGCAAAACCTTGGTCTGAAAAAGGCGATATTGCTACACCTTGCGCTACACAAAACGAAATAAATGAAGAAGCTGCAAAAGTTCTTATTGCTAACGGTGTTATCGCTGTAAGTGAAGGAGCAAATATGCCAACTGTTCCTGCAGCTATCAAGCAATTCCAAGACGCTAAAATTCTTTATTGTCCAGGAAAAGCTTCTAATGCTGGTGGTGTTGCTGTATCAGGTCTTGAGATGAGTCAGAACTCTGAGCGTCTTAAATGGACAAGTGAAGAAGTTGATGCTAAACTACACGCCATTATGGATGATATCCATGACAACTGTGTAAAATATGGCACAGAGCCTGATGGATATATTAATTATGTAAAAGGTGCGAATGTTGCCGGTTTCCTAAAGGTTGCCAAAGCAATGCTTGCTCAAGGAATAATATAATTGTTGCCACTGAAAAACAATCGGATAGGAGAAAAATACTAATTATAGGTATTTATCTCCTGTTTTTGTATTGACTAACCTCTCACACCACCGTACGTGCTGTTCGGTATACCGACGTTCCTCATTTAGGGTACCATTTGACACACTCATCATATAGGATAGCATACCCAGGTAAGCATAATCCCTCTTAGTTGATGTATATTCCGAGCATAAAATAAGAGATGACAATATATGTCATCCCTTATTTATATTAATTTGGAAAAAGCAATGCTTACTTCAACAAATCAACAACCTTGGCAGCAAGCTCTTCACCACGCAAGTTCTCACCAATCACCTTGCCAGTTACTGCATCCACAATAAATATTGCAGGAATAGCCTGAACATGATACAAATCATCTACACCACTCNTGTCAATACCATTAGGCCATGGCAGATTTTCCTTCTCAAGAGCTTTCTTCCAGGCTACTTCACTCTTATCAATGGATACACTTATTATCTCCAGTCCTTTCTTGCTGTTGGCAGCATAGATACTCTTCAGATTAGGAATTTCCTTGCGACATGGTACACACCAGCTTGCCCAGAAATCAACAAGAAATATCTTTTTTCCTTTCACAGTCTTGGCAGCTTCATTAACCTTGCCTTTGGCATCAGTGAAACTGAACTTCGGATAATCTTTGCCTATCAGTCCTTCAGGAGAAATCTTTTTCTTCAACAACTGACCATAATAACTCTGCTGGGCTTCTGTAGAAAACTGTGCCCAGTCTGCAGTGTTTTCCGCTGTGAAATAAGAATACAGAGCCAACATAGAGAATGGTCCCCACCACGAGTCTTTGTTGTCAGCAGCAATAGCTTTATAGGTCTTTTCCACTTCTGTGAAGAATTTTTTCTCAGCAGCGACATAACCCACACTCTTTGTATCTGTATATCCATTATGAAAAGCTTCATACAGAATATCCAGATATTTGCGTTTGGCATCTATCTTGCTTATATACTCGGCCTCAAGCGGACTGTTGATAACTTTGACATCAGAACCATAATAATAAGTTCCCTTGTCTGTAACATTTTTTCCAGCAGCAGCAGTAACCTTAGGTGTTTCTCCCTTATCGGTCATTAACTGAGCAACATAACCATCGTACCCCTTGACCTTGAATCCCACATAGCGAGGTTCATCCATAGGAACCGTGACAACACACTGATCGTTCATCACTTTGGCTTCAGCAACAACCGGTTCTTTACTCTGATGCGTGCAGGCATACACGGCTTCAATCTCTGTGCCATCAGGAAGTCCACTGATATTCAGTGAAACAACAGACTGTGCGTTCACTGCCACACAGGCAGAAAAGGCAATTAGTAAAACTGACAATTTTTTCATTATATACATATTATTATTTTGCAACATTTTGTGTAATACTGCCATTACCGGCATTTTTAATAGCTCCCTGAGGGAAAGGGAATGTCCACATATAACTTGAAGGAGAAAGTGTCACGGTCTTGCCATCTTTCTCTTTGCTTAACACACGAGTATAGATTCCCTCAGCGTTATATCTTCTGGCATCAGCAAAAGGAACGATACTGTAAATCAACAGATTATCCTTTTCTCGGCGTATATACTCTATAGCCTCAGATACAGACGAAGCTGTAAGGGATTCATACTTATCAGTACTGACAGTGTGCTTTCTTACTGTATTGAGAACATTCATTGCCTCAGTCAGCTGATTATCACGTGCCAGGCATTCAGCCTTTATAAGATACTGTTCCACTGTGCGCATACCGTTGTAATTGATTGTTCCAGTGGTAATGCCACGGTAGTAAGTCTCTGAACCAACAGTATAAAGTTTCCAGTTACACTTGAAATAAATATCACTGTCTTCAAACATTTTTGCTCTCCACTGTGGCATATTATTCATTCTGGCACCAGAAGAACTACTTCCATCGTTGAAATTATAACTTTCCACGCAGTTGAATCCAAGAGGAGTCTGTGAAGTCTGGGCTGAACTTTCTGAGTCAATAACACTTTTGTTTGCCTTATAGAATTCATTCCAGTCTATCAGTTTGTCATTTATGGCAAGAGCCTTGTCTGCATATTCCAAAGCATTTGTATAATCCATCATTTGCAGATATATCCTTGCCAGCATCGCGTATGCAGCCCCCTTGCCAGGATGCAATATCGTGGTACCCATGTCAGGAAGATATGGAATAGCCTCTGTGAGATCATTTATCATGAAATCATAAATCTGCTTTACCGTAACCTGAGTGTAAGAAGCCCCCACTTCACTGCTTGTTATCAAAGGTACGCTAAGCGTTTCTGCAGCACTACCACTCTGATAAGTGTTTGCATAGTAATTTGCCAACAGAAAATAATGCATCGTCCTAAGTACTTTGGCGTATGCCACTACTTCATTTTTTTGAGCATCAGCAGCCTCTGTTGCCGTAGGCGCATTCTCTATCACAAGATTACAATAGTTGATACCCGAATAAGCAGCGTAATAAGTAGTCTCGTCGCTATTGTTATAATAAACACGGTCTACAGATGTATCCCAATTGTAGTTGGCAGCATACATAGGATAATAACTTGCATTGGAATTAGTGAGGTAGCGGTCGTTAAGCAAATAAGCCGACTGACCGACATCCATTCGGTGAACATCATACTCGTCACGCAGAAAAGCCTCATAATCCGCAAGCGTAGTCGGAATTTTCTTTCCCTTGGGTTTCTCGTTAAGGTAGTCATTGCACGAAGTAAATAGCAAAGCTGCCGCGAGAACAGTCATTATGGTTGAAATATATGTCTTCATCATATTTTGTTTTATTAGTTTAGAAATTCAGGAATAAACCTACCATATAATTTGTGGCATTATAACCTCCCAACTGGTATTTAGCCTGATCGGTATGTGTCCACATATAAGGATTTTCAACATTCACCTGCACACGGGCATTCTGCATAGCCAACCTTCTGCATAGAGAAACTGGTATGTGATAAGAAAGAGAAACATTGCTAAGCTTCAGATAGTCAGCATCCAATATGTTCTGTGAAGAATAGTAATACACATTGTAAAGTTCTGAAGCAGAATAACCGCTTTCTGCAAATATAGCCCTTGGAACATTCGTGTAAGCCTCATCACCGGCTTTCTGCCAGCGACCAGCAAGCGCTGAAGAAGCACTGGCTATATTGGTTATATATCCCAGACGGGAATAAGAACAAGTAAGGAATGCCGGATTGACATTACGCATTATATGTCCGCCGGCATAAGTAAACAGAATGTTGAAATCAAAGTTCTTATATGAAATCTCAGCACCTAAAGAACCATTATATTTAGGAACTGTAGTTCCCTGATATTGAAGAGATTCCAGATTAGTAGGCTGATGGCTTGTTATTTCACCTTTTTCATCATACACTTGTGGAAGTCCATTAGAACTCAGTCCAGCCCATTTATATCCGAATATAGCATTGTATTCATATCCTATGGTAGGATAAGCTGACGCATAGTCAAGGGCAAGATAATACACTGGAGCCTTGACATTCACGTAAGTTACCCTGTTCTTGTTATAGCCAAAAGTGGTATTGGCAGAAATGCGCCAGTCCTGACTATGCAGGATTAAACCTTTAAGAGAGACCTCAAAACCACGGTTATTCATTTCGCCGTTGTTTATAGTATATGTGCTGTAGCCGTATCCTTCCGTAGGCACCCCCATAGTGCTGGCGAGCAAGTCTGTACCTTTCTTGTTGTAATATTCCAAAGTGCCATTGAGTCTGTTGCCAAGCACCGCAAAATCCACACCCACATTAAAAGTGTTGGTCTTTTCCCAAGAAAGTTTTGAATTCGGCCGTGAAGACACATATCCATATTTTCCACCCACATTATAATTAGTATAGTAAGATGCCACCAAATATGGAGCAGAATCTTTAGATACATTACCACCGATACCATCACTGACGCGTAGCTTCAGATAATTCACCCAAGGAGCATCAAACCATTTTTCCTTGCTGATAATCCAACCGCCGCCGAGGCTCCATGTAGGTTTGTTCTGAAACTTACTGCTGGTGCCCCATAGATTGGAGCGGTCCCAACGTAGACTTCCGGTTACCGTATAGCGGTCATCATAAGTATACGAAGCATTACCATATACAGATACAAAACGGTTAGTATTCTCATAAGAGGCGTTCAGATCTGTAGTCTGCAGATAACTGTAGTTCCCCAGAATTCCCGTAAATCCGGAAACCAGCGAAGTTTCATCCACAGTTCCGGAGCTTAACATATCCGTGTCATAGTTGAACATTTGGCTGCGATGCATATCAATCTTGGTGTCACGTGTCTCTGTACCCAATATGGCAACGACGTTATGCACATTTCCAAAAGTTTTATTGAAGTCCAGCTGCTGGCGGAAGTTGAGCGTCCTTACATACTGGTCTCTGCGGTTAAAAATATTTCCATAAGGAATGGCATAAACAGCAGAGCCATTTTTGTCATAAGCAAAATTGTCAACCCTGTTTCTGGTGTCTATACTCTGCTTGTCCGCTATCTGCTCATATTTATACGACGAACGCTCATATTGGAATGAAGCTGAATATTTCAGCCACGAGGTTAATTCTATATTCAATCTTGCATAAGCTCTGACGTTGAAGCCCTTTGTAACTGTCGTATTGCGATTAAGTTCATCCAGAGGAGTAATGTCAAGATTATACAGTCCATACTTGTTTATCAAATTAACAGTCTCTGTGCTCAGGTAACTATTCTGCGCCTTTGTATAATTGCTACCGTCTGAATTTACCAAATCATCATAGGGCAATACACTATAACCCGGACTCATAACATCATATCCCTGCGCATTATCTTGAGAAAATTTCATATAAGCCCCCATATCAAGAGAAAGCCACTTTGTAAACTGAGTGGTATTGGCAAGATTCAAACCAAGCCACTGATTACCACTATACTTATCCTCATTGGCATCGTGACGGTAGGTGACATCCGTCTTGAACATATTCTTACCTGTATTGCTGACTATTCCTAGGTTATACTGCTGATATAGAGGATCACGCTTAGCATATTTTGCCATCTGATCATAATAGTTATAACCTTTTGAAGAAAGACTAGTCAGCGTCTGTTCCATATCGCTTTGGGATGTATTGCCAGCATAATAATTAAGGATACTGGTAATACCGGCACTTGGATAAACCTTGTAATCAAGAAGATTCTGGGCATAACTTGCGGCATTGTTACCTGAAAGATTAGTATTTTGTGATGCCCATTCCTTCTCCAAGTCCACAACAAGTTTAGAATCAGCCATATTGCCAGTATACATTTTATAAGGACGCCAAGTCAGTGTGGTACTGAAAGAAACATCTGTCTTATTTGATTTACTAGTTTTATGCTTGGTTGTAATAACTATGACACCATTGGCGGCACGCGCTCCGTATATACTTGCGGCAGCAGCATCCTTTAGAACTGTTATACTCTCAATATCATCAACATTGATATCAGGCAGACCTTCTTCCAAAGAACCATACGCCCCCATCTTGGTATTCTCTACGGGAAAACCATCAATGACATACAGCGGTGTTTTCGTAGCATTCATAGTTGTCACGCCACGTATAAGTCCATTGTTGTATCCCGCCACTTCTCCTTCAAGTAAACTGGATATTGTGTTCATTCGTTTACTCTGAAGATCCTCAGCCGTAATCTTAGAAAAAGACCCAGTAGAACGCTCTTTTGAAAGAGTCTGGTAGCCGGTTACCACAACTTCATCAATAGTTGTATGATCTGCGGTCATCACAAAATTAATATTTTCATTGCGCCCCACCTTCACCATGGACGTATGCATTCCGACATAACTAACCTGTACGTCATTACAGTTTTCCGGTATCAGGAGTTCATACCTTCCATCTGTTCCCGTAATAGTACCATATGGTGAGCCAGGAACATTAACAGAAGCTCCGATAAGCGTTTCACCGCTCTCATCTGTTATAACACCGGATATTTGTCTGAGCCTATTTACGACTGTTTCTGTTTTATCCTGTTTTTTTGTTCGCCTTATATGCGATACTGATAAAATTCCCCTTGACAGAATAAGTAAAAGGCTTGCCACTCAGAATCTTGGCAACAGCTTCCTCTACTGTTGCGTTGCTGATGTTGGCATCAACAGTATAGCCCTTCACATCATCTACAACATATAAAATTTTCCATCCTGATTGTTTCTGCACTATCTTCAGCGCACTTGCCATAGATTCACCGTGTAATGAAAGCGTTACAAGATTCTTGGGCTGTAGCCCTTCTGCATGTAAAGTCGGTGTGGCAAAACATAATGTGACTGTAATAAGCCACAACAAAAGTCTCATCTTTTTTACCATAAATTAAAGTCTATTTTGTGTGAACATAAATAGATACGTTGATAAACAAGAAATGGTGGCAATAAAAGAAGAAAAAATATCAAAATGCTTTGTTTTTCATCATTTTAGTTTCACTCTATCACTATTTTTTCATTATCTATTGTCACTTTTACTTTTCCAAGACTATTAAGCAGTTCCACAGTTTCTTGAATACTTCCCTTACGTTCAGCCGCAAAATTAAGCCTTATATCTTTAAGTGCAGAATCCTTAAACACCACTTTTCTATTATACCATCTGCCAAGAGCATACATAATGTCTTCCAATCGCTTGTTATCATAATAAAACACGCCATCACTCCAAGCTGTAGTTTCATCCGTATTTACCTTCTTTATATCTGCCTTACCCGCCATATTCATTTGATACTGCTGACCTGGAATTATATTCGTGACTTTGCCCGAAGACATATTTTTCACTTCCACCTTTCCCTCAACAAGAGCCACCGACGCTTCCATACCAGGATATGCCTTAACATCAAAAACAGTTCCCAACACNCGTGTCCTGATTTGAGCCGTCTCGACAATAAAAGGATGATGCTTNTTTTTGCTTACTTTAAAAAGGGCTTCACCTGATAGTTTTACNATTCTGTCTGTTCCCGTAAAACCATGAGGGTATTCTATAGAACTGTTGTCATTAAGAATGATTTCAGTTCCATCTGCTAGATTTATCGTCATTGTCTCACCACTTCCGGTTTCCACTCTGGATATTTTATCAGCGGATTCACCAATACCATAAAAATAATTATAACCGAAGACCAATGCTATCATGGCTGCAGCCCCAACAACAGCACTTATAACATATCCTATAAGATGACGGTGTTCTGAAGTTTCATTTACATCCTCTTCATTTATGATTTTCTCCAATTCGCCATTAACATCAGGAATAGGCATAGTGGCTTCCAGCATACTACGTTGTGCTGCTGCAAGTAACTGGAGACTTTTCTGTATTTCCTTATCATTCTCCAACATAGAAACTTCCTCTTCTGATAATTCCACCTTTTCTGTTGTGGATTTCATCACCTTCATGGCAATATCATCAATCGTAATATCTTTCATAATTTATCAGTTGTCTATGTATTAATACGTTTCTGGCTCAAAATCGGTGGCAATGTCATCAGGGCTTTTTCCTGCATACTTATCACGCAAAATCTTAAGAGCCTTCATGATATGACGTTTTACGGTGTCATGATGAATGTTCATCTGCTTTGCCACCTCATCATATTTTAAATGTTCAACATAGCATTTATACAGTATAGTACGAGTGGGTTCAGGCAACAACTTCATCATAGCTTCTATCTGTAACTGCTGATTATAATGTACAGAATCCTGCACATAAGCTTCATCCACAGATCGAATATAGTATTTGGCATATTTTGAAGCTACAACATTACAGCGCAGGAAGTCTATACACTTACGGCGGACTGCCACCATAAGCATACTTGACATATTTTCCTGCTGCCAATCAGCCCAATGCTCCCATACGCGAGCAAACACTTCACTCACGATATCCTTGCTTGCTTCGGGTTGTCTGGTTATCTGTAAAGAATAATAATACAGATGTTTATACTCCTTAGTAAACAATTGTCTGAAATCATCACGTTGTTTAGCCGAATACATCAAAATTTTATTTGGAAATTCTTTCTAAATGTGCAAATTTACGAATTATTCATAGAACTAGCAAACAAAGATTAAAGTTTATTTTATACTGTTAAGCAGGTCTATTTTCATATCATTGACTATCTTAATATCAGTATACATAAGCATAGTTACGCAATCTTTTATCTCCTTATCAGCTTGTAAAAGCTCACATCATTATGCTCATAAATCAAATCATGTATGGTAATATACTGCATATGTCTTTATCATCGGCAGAAGAATAATATCATCTAATTTTATATCAAAGTCATCAGTAAAACAACTAGTTTATTTTCGGTTGTTTTTCCTTTTTGATATCTATGATAGATGATGATGCAGACAATATGATTGATTTCTGCTTTGCGGAAGATGAGGGATTCAAACCCCCGATACCCCGAAAAGGGTATACCGGATTTCGAGTCCAGCGCATTCGGTCACTCTGCCAATCTTCCAATAAATGTCATGCAAAAGTAATAAAAAAAACGGAAACAGACTATCAACTATAATTGAAGTGATCGTATTTAACAGATATTACACATACACTATTCAAAAGAAAGTTGCTTTAATCTGCTTTTCAACAACTCTGCCTCACTTTTACGAATTCTCAATGTTATGCTACATGTATTATCAAACTTCTGATCAATAATTTTTGGTTGAAGTTCCTTAACTATTCGCATCACATCGTTCATCATCGGATAAGTGAAATCATACTTGATTGTTTCCTCAACTTGACGTATTTCTATATTAGCATTGGATATGGCTTCAGCTGCAGCAGCACGATAAGCAACAATTAATCCACCAGTACCAAGATTCACTCCGCCATAATATCTCACCACAACGATAAGGATATCAGTAAGTTCAGCACTGTTTATCTGCCCTAATATGGGTTTTCCTGCTGTAGAACTTGGTTCTCCATCATCATTTGCTCTAAATTCTGCCCTATCAGGTCCAAGCATATAAGCATAACAACAATGCCGTGCATCATAGTATTTCCTACGATACACAGCAATTATATCCTTTGCTTCATCAACCGATTCTATGTGATGGGCGAAAGCGAGAAACTTACTTCTCTTTTCAGTGTAACATCCCTCGCCTATTATTTCATTATCTATAGTTTTATATTGATCTTCTGTCATTTATTGTAATTTATGAATAACTAAGCCGCTACGCAACTTTGGTTCAAACCAAGTAGCTTTAGGTGGCATTATCTTTCCACTGTCGGCAATATTCATTATCTGTTTCATACTTACAGGATAAAGGGCTAAAGCCATACGCATCTCTCCGTTGTCAACACGGCGTTTAAGTTCTTTCAGCCCACGCAATCCTCCAACAAAATCAATTCTTTTATCAGAACGTAAATCTTTTATTCCTAGTATGTCATCAAGAATCAATCTGCTTGAAATGTCAACATCAAGAACTCCTATAGGATCTGTGTCATCGTATGTTTCACTTTTTGCAATTAAACTATACCATTTACCATCAAGATATAAAGAGAATTCATGCAACTGCTTAGGTCTATATTCTGCTTCTCCAATCAAAGTTACTTCGAAATTCTTTTTCAAAGCCTCTATAAACTGTTCAGCAGTCAAACCGTTTAAGTCTTTCACTACCCTATTATAATCAAGAATAGTAAGTTGACTAGCCTGAAAGCATACAGCCATGAAATAATTATATTCTTCCTTACCTGTATGGTTAATGTTCTGCTTTGCCTTCTCAGCACCAACAAGTGCAGCAGCTGCCGAACGATGGTGTCCGTCAGCAATATAAAGACTTTGTATCTTGCTAAACTCGTTTGTTATAACTGCTATATCAGCATCATCAGACAACACCCAGAACTGATGTCTGAATCCATCAATAGGAGCAATAAAATCATATTCAGGTTGGGTACCAGCATACTTGTTTATAATTGCATCCAACACCTCATTATCTGGATAAGCAAAAAATACTGGCTCAATATTGGCATTGCACACACGTACGTGTTTCATTCTATCCTCTTCCTTGTCACGACGTGTTAGCTCATGCTTCTTTATCACTCCGTTAAGGTAATCATTTACATACGCACCAACAACTAAACCGTACTGAATTTTACCATTCATTGTCTGTGCATAAATATAATAGTGTTCATCATTGTCTTGGACTAGCCAACCTCTCTTTTGAAACTCATCGAAATTTTCAGCTGCACTCTCATAAACTCTGGCATCATATTCACTTGTACCTGGATCAAAATTAATTTCAGGTTTTATAATATGATAAAGACTTTTTTCATTGTTTCCAGCTTCATCACGAGCCTCTTCTGAATTAAGAACATCATAAGGACGACTCTCGATCTGTTCCACAAGATTTTTTGGAGGGCGTACTCCTCTAAAAGGTTTAATAATTGCCATGGTAATGGATCTAAAATA
>Ga0065701_1040569_pt1 | contig 11610 bp, 10 predicted proteins | sample Biomet1_FD_59088 | JGI IMG/M metagenome (GOLD analysis project Ga0065701, IMG submission 59088) | Microbial communities from bioreactor (seeded with anoxic lake sediment) at LBNL, California, USA - Biofuel metagenome 1 version 3... | ecosystem: Engineered > Bioreactor > Anaerobic > Unclassified ...
TAAAAATTGAAACGGATATGGGAGCTAACGAAGTTCTTATCGAAAATGGTCGGGTCGTCGGGGTCAAAACGGTATCAGGGGCAATATATCCAGCGGATGCTGTAATTATAGCGGCTGGGGGATCGTCTTATCCGGCAACCGGTTCAAATGGAGATGGCAGTCGCCTGGCCGAGGCAGCCGGGCATTCAATCGTTGAACTGCGCCCGTCGTTGGTACCTCTTGAAGTTGAAGAAGACTGGATCAAGGAAACCCAGGGGCTGTCGCTGCGCAATGTCAAGGTGACGGCACTGGCAGACGGACAGAAAATCGGCGAGGAGTTTGGTGAAATGATGTTTGCCCATTTTGGGGTGACCGGACCGATTATTTTATCCCTAAGCCGGGTGGCGGTGGATGCGCTGCGCAAAGGACAGTTTGTGGAACTTGTCATCAACCTAAAACCCGCGCTGACGCCGGAAGTTTTGGACCGCCGGCTTCAGCGTGATTTTGCAAAATTTATTCGCAAGCAATTGAAAAATTCCTTACATGAGCTTTTGCCGGGTAAGTTGATTCAGCCGGTAATGGACTTGGCCTATCTCGACGGGGAGAAGGAAATTCATCAGGTGACGAAAGAAGAACGATTACGACTGGTCGATCTGCTCCAACACCTGCCGCTTACGGTGACGAAAGCACGTCCGTTGGCCGAGGCCATTGTCACAGCCGGTGGTGTAGAGACGAAGGAAATCAACCCCAAGACAATGGAATCAAAACAAGTAAAGTCGCTCTATTTTGCGGGCGAAGTGATTGATATTGATGGCTATACCGGCGGTTATAATCTGCAGGCGGCGTTTTCAACCGGGGCTGCTGCTGGCCAATATGCGGTTTGGAATGATTGATTTTAACCGGCAGCGAAAGATCACAGAATATATAACTTCTGTATATAAAATCTGGTAAAATACAACAGGAAAGGTCTGATGATATGAGTGAAAATAAAGTGATTGAACCAGTAACGAATGGACTGCAGGGCGAAGTATTTATTCCTGGCGATAAATCTGTGTCGCATCGCAGCGTGATGTTTGCCGGACTTGGCGATAAGGCAGTTAAAATAACGAATTTTTTAAATGCCCAGGATTGTCTGTCCACAGTTGCCTGTATGCGTGCTCTGGGAGTCGAAATCGAACAGCCTGGTCAACATGAACTCATTGTACATGGCTGCGGTCTTAACGGACTTAAGGAAGCCGGCACGATTGTTGATGCCGGTAATTCCGGGACAACACTGCGCCTGATGATGGGGATTTTATCAGCCCAGCCGTTTCTGACGACTTTTACTGGGGATGCCTCGCTACATCAGCGACCGATGGCCCGGGTAATCAAACCGCTGGAGCAGATGGGCGCGGAAATTGTCGGCCGCAAGGGCAATACATTGTTGCCGATCACCATCATACCATCGGAGCGCGGACTGCAGGGGATTTCTTATCAGATGCCGATGGCCAGTGCCCAGGTCAAGTCAGCTGTTTTGCTTGCCGGTATGTATGCGAATGGTGAAACTACTGTTACTGAGCCATATACTTCGCGCGATCATACGGAACGGATGCTGGAAACATTCGGAGTGAAACTGAAAAAAGAGGGAACAAGCATTACCATCAGCCGGGTTAATGCCTTTGTCTCGCCGGAAACTATTGAGGTTCCGGGGGATATAAGCTCAGCAGCTTTCTGGCTTGTTGCAGCGTCCATCATTCCTGGCAGTGAACTTATCCTGCGCAATGTGGGAGTCAATCCGACAAGAACGGGAATTCTCGATGTCCTGGAGGCGATGGGGGCGGATATAACGCTTGAAAATGAACGCCTCAGTGGAAGTGAACCAGTGGCTGATATCAGAGTTCGCTCAGCAAAGCTTCATGGAACTTCCTTTGGCGCCGCGATTATGCCACGGCTAATTGATGAAATACCGGTATTGACCGTTGCGGCGATGTTTGCCCAAGGCGATACGGTTATTACCGGAGCTGGCGAGCTGCGGGTCAAAGAAACAGACCGGTTGCAGGCGATCACAGACCAGTTCAACAAGCTTCGGTCCTGCATTGATGGAACCGAGGACGGACTGATTATTCATGGCGGCCAACAAGAATTTACACCGGCAAACTGCTTTTCTTATCATGATCACCGGATTGCCATGGCCTTGGCTGTTGCCGGAGCTGCCGGTGGTGGGCTGACGATTGAAGAGGCCGACTGCGTGAAGATATCATATCCTGATTTTTATGAAACCTTAGCCGGACTGGCAAAATAGAACGGAGCAAAGATAATGGGGAATTTAGTAATAGCAATAGACGGACCGGCGGGCGCTGGCAAGAGTACGGTTGCCCAGCTGGCGGCCAAAAAGCTGGGGTATACGTATATTGACACGGGAGCGATGTACCGGGCGGTTGCCTGGAAAGTGCTTCAGCAGCCGGCAACGGTTACAGCTGAGCGTATTGTTGACGCCGTCAAGGATATCGAGGTTGTTTTGCAGTATAAGGCGGAGCGAACAACGGTAACGGTTGATGGTGAAGATGTAACGGAGGCGATCCGGACGCCGGAAGTTACGGCTATTGTTTCGCAGGTAGCCAGTCTTGGCCCGGTAAGGGAAAAGATGGTCGATTTGCAGCGTATAATGGCCAAGCGCGGTGCCGTTGTGATGGATGGACGTGATATCGCAACCAATGTCCTGCCGGATGCTGATGTGAAGATTTTTCTGACCGCGTCCATTGAAGAGCGGGCGCAAAGGCGATGGAAAGAGTTGCGGGCCAAAGGCTATGATATAGATTTGGAACAATTGAAACAGGAAATCGCTGCCCGCGACAAAGCCGACAGCGAGCGGGCTATTTCACCGTTGGTACAGGCTCCGGAGGCCCAGTTGCTCGATACGACTGGAATGACGATTGAGCAGGTTGTAAACTCTATCTTGAATGCGTGTAGGTGATACATTGTGCTATATGGAATATTGCGTTTGTCTTTTACAGCGTTCTTTAAACTTTTATTTCGCTGTGAAGTTAGAGGAAGTGAAAATATGCCGCTAGAGGGCGGCGTCATCATGGCAGCGAATCATCTGAGCAATCTTGATCCGCCGCTTGCCGGGACCTTTTCGCCGCGTCCGATTAGTTATATGGCCAAGCAGGAATTGTTTGACATTCCCGTGTTTGGACCGGCGATTCGGCAACTGCATGCATTTCCCGTAAAACGCGGCGCAGCCGACCGCGGGGCGATTAAGGCGGCGTTGCAGCTGTTGCAGGAAGGGAAATGTCTGGGCCTGTTTCCGGAAGGGACGCGCAGCAAAGATGGCAGAATTCATAAGCCGGAAGCGGGGATTGCCCTGATTGCGGCCAAGGCCGGGGTCCCCGTGGTGCCGACGGCAATTATCGGGACCGACCAGGTATTCAGCCGGGAAAACTTATTTCCTAGGTTGCGAATCGTTTACGGAAAACCGATGGTTTTTTCTGGTGATGTACGAGACAAGGAAGCCCTGCAGGCATTTTCCCAGGAAATAATGGATCAGATTGGCGAAATGATAAAATTAAACAAGAAAGCCAATTAATTTTGTGTTATAATTAACTTTGTATTATGCCGTTTTTAACCGGCACGATTTGATGGTGATAAAGATGAATGTGATTTTAGCACAGAACCTAGGGTTCTGCTATGGCGTAAAACGGGCCATTAAACTTGCCCGTGACAGTGCCTCGCCGAGCGTCCGCACCTGTACGCTCGGACCGATTATTCATAATCCGCAGATGGTTGCCAAGCTTGCGGCTGAAGGCGTGACCATGGTGGATGATCTCAGTGAAATGCAAGAGGGCACGGTTATCATCCGGTCACACGGAGTTGGTCCGCAGGTATATGAGGCGGCGGCTGCTGCTGGACTTGAAGTTGTGGATGCCACCTGTCCGCATGTGAAAAAAGCGCAGATGGCAGCGCATGATCTTGCGGCCGAGGGGTATGACGTTGTAATTGTCGGTGAAAAATGCCATCCGGAAGTCAAGAGCATTCTTGAGTGGTCCGGATCGACAGCAGCAGTCATTGAAAGCGTTGAGGAAACCCAGCAGGTAAAGGCATGTGGCAAACTGGGGATTGTGGCTCAGACAACATTTTCTGGTGAGAAATTCCGCTTGATTGTGGCGACATTGCTTGATCGGGCTAATGATATCAAAATAGCCCGGACGATCTGTACGGCAACGGACCAGCGTCAGGAAGCCGCATTGGCAGCGGCCCGGCAGGTGGATAAAATGCTGGTCATCGGCGGTAAAAACAGTGGAAATACGACGCGGCTGGCACAACTTTGCGCCCAGGTTTGTCCGACAGAACATATTGAGACGGCAGCTGAATTACAGCCTGCCTGGTTTTTTGGCATAAAAACAGTGGGAATTACAGCCGGAGCCTCCACTCCGGACTGGATTATCGAGGAGGTATATAAAAAAGTGCAGGATATGGAAAGTTTGTTACAGGAAGAAGCAAGAACTGAAATCAGGGAACATGAAATTATCACCGGTATCGTCGTGCTGGTTACGCGCGAGGAGGCTTTTGTCGATATAGGATATAAAGCGGAGGTTGCTATCCCCAGAGCGGAATTGGCGTATCCTTCGCCGGAATCGGCCAAGGATGTTGTAAAAGCCGGCGATGAAATCAAGGTATATGTTGTTTCCCGTGGTGGTGAAAACGGTATTGTTTTGTCGAAAGTCAAGGCGGAACGCATGGCAGCCTGGGATGAAATTTCTGTTATTTTTGAGCGCCGCCAGCCGGTTTCGGCTCAGGTTACGGAAGCTGTCAAAGGTGGGCTGGTCGCTGAAGTCTGCGGCGTGAGGGCCTTTATTCCGGCATCGCAACTTGAACTGCACTTTGTTAAGGATTTGTCGGTCTATGTCGGGCAGACTATTGAGGCAATGCCGATTGAACTCGATGTGAGAAAGCAGCGATTTGTTCTTTCTCGCCGTATATTGCTTGAGGCTGCTAGAGAAAAACAGCAGGAAGAAATCTTCGACAGTCTGGCCATCGATCAGATTCGCCGCGGAACAGTAAAACGCCTTGTCGATTACGGAGCCTTTATTGACATCGGGGGAATGGATGGTCTGGCACATATTTCAGATCTTTCCTGGCAGCGTGTGAAGCATCCGTCGGATGTTTTGCAGGTTGGTGATGAAGTTGATGTTGTGGTCAAAAGCTTTGATCCGGAAGCAAAACGGATTTCTTTGAGTGTCAAAGGCACTGTTCGCGATCCGTGGCTTGATAAAGCCGATCATTACCGTGAGGGCAGCTGCGTAACCGGGAAAATCACGAAGCTTACAGATTTTGGAGCTTTTATGGAGCTTGAACCGCAGCTTGAAGGATTGATTCATTTGGGAGAAATGTCCGACAAGAGAATTGCCAAGGCGGAAGAAGTGGTTCATGTGGGCGATCAGGTGAAGGTGAAGATTCTCCAGCTTGACCGCAAGGCGAAGCGCATTGCTCTGAGCTTGACCAAGGCGCAGGAAGACGCAGAAACAGCTGAGTATAAGGACTATATGGCTGGACAGGAAGTTAAACCAGCTACGCTTGGCGATGAACTTGGCGATATTTTGCAGAAACTGCAGTAATAATAAAAAATCAAATAAGAATTTGTATAAGCTGTGCTTAAAGGAGTGATGGTTTTTTACATCACTCCTTTCTGATGTCAGGTGGAAATATACTTTTAGGAGAAAATGAGGTGAATGTATGTCACAATATGCAGGTAAAATTGTAAGCGTCCAGGGGGGAAGCCTAGCCGAGGAAATTGGTCTGGAGACGGGTGATCGGATTTTAGCAGTGAACGGGCAGAATTTACGCGATATTATCGATCTCAGTTTTGCTTTTGCCGAGGAGGAAGTTGAACTGCTGATCGAAAAGAGTTCCGGTGAACAGGAGCTGATTGAATTTGACAAAGAATATGATGAAGAGCTCGGCGTGGAATTTGAATCGGCGGCTTTTGACGGGATTCGCAATTGTGCCAACCAGTGTTATTTCTGCTTTGTGGACCAGATTGCCCCAGGAATGCGGGCCAGTCTGTCCGTTAAGGATGATGACTACCGGATGTCATTTCTTTACGGGAACTTCGTCACATTGACTAATATGGGGCCGCGTGATTTTGACCGCATCAAAAGGCTGCATTTGTCCCCGCTATTTGTTTCCGTCCACACGACCCATGGGGCTCTGCGGGCAAAGATGCTAAACAATAAGCGGGCCGCCGATATTTTGCCGCAGCTGCAGCAGCTTGGCGATTGTGATATTGAATACCATACGCAGATTGTCCTCTGTCCTGGCTACAATGACGGGGCAGAGCTTGACCGGACCATTGCCGATTTGATGGCACTGCGCCCGCAGGCTCAAACGCTGGCCATTGTGCCGGTGGGCCTTACCCGGTACCGTGAAACTTGCCAGCCACTAACGATGTTCGATCGTGAAGGTGCCGGTCGGGTGATTGACCAGGTTGAAAAATGGCAGCAGAAAAACAGGGCAGAGGATGGAACGGCGTTTGTTTATCTTGGTGATGAATTTTATTTTCTGGCTGGCCGTGAACTGCCGGCGGCTGAGGCTTATGATGGCTTCCCGCAGCTTGATAACGGCATTGGCCTGACCCGCAATTTTATTACCGAGTGGCAGAGTGCCCGTGTGGATATTTGCAATCCATACGCTGAACCGATATACTTAGATATCATATGTGGAAAATCGATAGCCCTAATCCTGGAGAAATTTATAAAAGAACTTGTGGTGGGAAATCTGCAGGTGAGAGTGCTGCCGGTGGAAAATGATTTTTTTGGCCGGGCGATAACGGTCAGTGGGCTGCTGACCGGTGGGGATATTTTAAAGGCACTGCAGGAAACAAAGGGGCCACGCTCCGGCATCATCTTGCCGGCCAGTACCCTGCGCGCTGGCGAAGACGTTTTTCTTGATGATTATCTGTTGGCAGATCTCCAGGCACAGGTGGGGGCTGAGATAAAAATTGCCGCTGATGGCAGTTCCCTGTACCGGTTGTTGACTGACTGGTTTGGCCAGCAGCAGCCCGAGCGGGAAAAAGCTGTCTATACTTGGCAGAGCAATGCCGGCTATACAAAGCTGGCAGAAAAAGAAGAATAAATACTTTATAGATTGAAGGGTGATAGAATGAGTAAACCGATAGTGGCGATTGTAGGTCGTCCAAATGTTGGCAAATCGACGCTGTTTAACCAGATTGGGAAAAAGCGTGTTTCGATTGTTGAAGATTTTCCGGGTGTGACGCGTGACCGTATTTATATGGATGCTGAGTGGCTGCGTCATGAATTCACGATGATTGATACCGGTGGGATTGAACTTGAATCGACAGATCATATGTTGACGGCTATGCGTTATCAGGCAAAGTTGGCAATTGACGAGGCAGATGTCATCCTCTTTGTCGTCGATGGGCGTACGGGTGTGACCAATGCTGATGAGGCTGTGGCACATATTCTGCGCTCAACGCGTAAACCGGTAATTTTGGCAGTCAATAAGGTTGACAGTCCGAAAAGCGAAATGGATGTATATGAATTTTACAATTTAGGGCTTGGCGATCCGGTGCCAATTTCGGCGGCGAATTCATTAAACCTCGGTGATCTGCTCGACCGCATTGTAGAGTCTTTCCCTGAAGATATTGTCGAGGATAAGGAACAGGATGAAATCAGCATTGCGGTTATCGGACGGCCGAATGTCGGTAAATCATCGCTGGTCAATGCCTTGCTGGGACAGGAACGGGTGATTGTCAGCGATGTAGCGGGAACGACGCGCGATGCGATCAATACACATTTTGTCAAAGATGGTACGAAGTTCACGTTGATTGACACTGCCGGGATGCGACGCAAGGGGAAAATCGATATTCCGGTAGAACGCTACAGTGTCATGCGTGCTTTGCGTGCCATTGATCGGGCGGATGTCGTACTGATGGTACTCGATGCTGTGGAAGGTGTTACCGAACAGGATAAAAAAATTGCCGGATATGCCCATGACTCTGGCAAAGGGGTTGTCCTTGTTGTCAATAAATGGGACTTAATTGACAAAGATGATAAGACGTCACTGCGCTTTACCGAGGATCTGCGTGATGAGCTTGGCTTTTTGCAGTATGCGCCAGTGCTCTATACCTCTGCACTGACCAAGCAGCGTGTTCAGAGGGTAACCGATCTGGTTAAATATGTAGCCGATCAGCAGGCAATGCGGATCCAGACAAGCGTGCTCAACGAACTGCTGATGGATGCGGTAGCTGTTAATCCGCCGCCATCCCATCGGGGCAAACGGCTGAAGATTTTGTTTATGACACAGGCGGATATCAAGCCGCCAAAATTCATTATTTTTGTCAATGATCCTGAGATCATGCATTTTTCCTATCTCCGCTTCCTGGAAAACAAGCTGCGTGAAAGCTTTGGCTTTGAAGGTACGCCGCTTAAAATGATTGTCAGGGGCCGCAAGTCGGAGGACGATTGATATGGTGTTAGTGCTTATCTGCATTTTGAGTTATGTGTTGGGGTCGGTTCCGTCAGGGCTGATTCTAGGACGGCTGCTCTGGCAGGTAGATCTGCGTGAGCATGGCAGCTGCAATATCGGGGCCACCAATGCTTGGCGTACGATAGGCAGGCCAGCCGGCCTGCTGATCTTTGCCTGTGACTTTTTAAAAGGAGCAGCTGGGGTATGGATTGGGGCCTGGCTGGTAGGCTCGCCGGCCGCAATGGTTCTGGGAGGTATTTTTGCAGTTATCGGGCATTCCTGGTCACTGTTTTTAAAACTGCAGGGAGGCAAGGGCGTGGCAACCGGATTGGGCGTTATAGCCGTACTGATGCCCCAGGTTACAGCCCTTGTATTTGCTGTCTGGTTTGTAATTGTGCGGGTGAGCCGCTATGTTTCACTCGGATCGATTGTTGCAGCGGCCTGTGTACCGTTGGCTGCTGTCTTTTGGCAGCAGCCGGGTGAATATATATTTTTCAGCCTGCTGGCGGCAATATTTGTCATTTACCGGCATAAGGCAAACATCGGGCGATTGCTTGAGGGAACGGAAACGAAGATTAAAGCAAAACAGCGCCCTTGAAATTCAATAGTTTTTTGAAAAGCCGTTCTGGTAAGCCTGTAAAAGCAGGCGGGCAGAGCGGCTTTTTGTGGGGATAAATGTTTTTGGGATAGTCAGTATGGGATAAAGAGGCATTTTTATTTCTGCAGCTATTGTCAACTGTAAAAGAATGATGATATAATGTCTACTATGCATAGAATTATATCCATTACAAGAGTACGGAGGTTTAATGATGAGTAAAGAGAAATCGGGGTTTTTTTTAGTAAAAGAAGAGATCCTGCCAGAGGCTATAAAAAAGACGATCCGCGTGAAGGAAATGCTTAAGCGTGGTGAAGCAAGAACGATCAATGAAGCGGTGGAAAAGATGGAATTGAGCCGTAGTGCTTATTATAAGTACAAAGACTATGTGTTTCCTTTTTATGAAGCCAGTCAGAATAAAATTGTAACTTTGACTTTTCTACTTGAACACAAGCAAGGGGTATTGTCGAGTGTCCTCAATACCATATCGGCGGATTCCGGCAGTGTTTTGACGATCAATCAGGGGATCCCCCTGCAGGGAGTTGCCAATGCTACGGTTTCCATAGAAACTGCCGATTTGGTTGTCGATTTGGAAGCGTTGCTGGACAAGCTAAGAATGGTAGACGGAGTGAAGCGACTGGAAGTAATGGGTCAGGCCTAAGCAGGCACCGGAGAGGAGCAACAGCGGATGAAGGACAGTATCAACGTAGGATTATTGGGATTTGGCACAGTCGGGACAGGTGTTATGCAGGTACTGGCTGAAAATGCGCACGAGATCAAGCAAAAGGTTGGGCTGCCAATTCGGGTCAAGTCGGTATTGGTACGGGATATAAATAAAAAGCGTAGCTTTAATGGAACCTTTACTGTAACCGACAAGATTGAAGATATTTTAAATGATGAAGAGATTGACATCGTCATCGAGCTAATGGGCGGGATTCATCCTTCGCGTGAATACATGTTGCAGGCAATCGCTGCCGGCAAGCATGTGGTAACAGCCAACAAGGATGTTGTGGCCGAGTTTGGCAAGGATATGTTCGCAGCAGCAGAAGAAAGCAATGTCGATTTTATGTTTGAAGCGAGTGTTGGCGGGGGGATTCCGATCATTACCCCGCTTAAACAGTGTTTGACGGCCAACCGGATCACAGAGGTTATTGGCATTGTGAACGGAACGACAAATTATATGCTGACAAAAATGACCCAAGAGGGTCTTGATTACGATACCGTTCTGGCGGAGGCGCAGGCAAAAGGTTATGCTGAGTCTGATCCGACAGCCGATGTCGGTGGACTTGATGCGGCCCGCAAAGCGGCAATCCTCTCGTCAATTGCCTTTAATACACGGGTAGGCCTCAATGATGTCTACGTTGAGGGGATTACCCGAATTACGCCAGCTGATATCGAGTATGCAAAAGAGCTCGGTTATGTGGTGAAACTATTGGCAATCGCCAAGGATTCTCCGGAAAAAGGTGTTGATGTCCGGGTTCATCCGGCATTTTTGCCGCAAAATCATCCGTTGGCGGCAGTAAATGATGTATTCAATGCGATTTTTGTCAAGGGAAATGCAATTGGGGAAGCCATGTTTTATGGCCGTGGGGCCGGTGCGTTGCCGACGGCATCAGCCGTTTTGGCGGATGTGATCGCGGTGGCTAGGGATATTGTTGATGAGTCTTTCAGCCGCGTGCGTTGCACTTGCTATGAGCATAAAAGTTTCTGTCCGGTGGAGGCTACGGAATCCTCCTATTATGTTCGCCTGCTGGTGGAAGATGAACCAGGAGTTCTCGGGGCGATTGCTACCGCTTTCGGGGCCGAAGGTGTAAGTCTCAATTCGGTTATTCAGACGCGCAAGGTCAACAAACGGGCAGAAATTGTCGCAATCACCCATTGCGTGGAGGAGAAAAAGATCAGGAAGGCGGCCGAAGTTCTCCGGGGATTGCCAGTTGTCAATGAAATTCGCAATATGATTCGCGTTGAAAATCCTCAGGAGGCTTGTTAAACAGATGGTAGAAGAAAAAATGGTAAGAGTACGGGTGCCAGGGACCACGGCGAACTGTGGCCCTGGGTTTGATGCCATCGGCATTGCCTGTAATATATACAATGAACTGGAGCTTACCCTTAGGCCGGAGGGTGAGCTGGTGATAACAGTGGCTGGCGAAGGGGCGGCAAATATCCCAGGCGATTCGCGCAATATCGTTTGGCGTTCCGTGCAGCATCTGCTGCGCAAGGCCCGGATCAGCTGCCAGGGGGCGCAGATCAGGATGCAAAACAATGTACCGTTGTCGCGTGGACTCGGCAGCAGTGCAGCGGCGATTGTTGCCGGGCTTAAAGCTGCCAATGAAGCGATTGGCGGGCGCTTTAATAACGATGAACTGCTGGCTATGGCCACTGAAATCGAAGGCCACCCGGATAATGTCGCTCCAGCAATTTTCGGCGGAGTCACAATCAGCGTTGTACAGGAGGATGGGAAGCCGGCATGCTTGTCCTTTATTCCGGAGATTCCACTCAAGCTGATTGTCGCGGTGCCGGAGTTTTCTTTGTCTACTCGTTCGGCCAGGAGCGTCCTGCCACAGATGGTGCCG
>Ga0065701_1013041_pt1 | contig 11599 bp, 13 predicted proteins | sample Biomet1_FD_59088 | JGI IMG/M metagenome (GOLD analysis project Ga0065701, IMG submission 59088) | Microbial communities from bioreactor (seeded with anoxic lake sediment) at LBNL, California, USA - Biofuel metagenome 1 version 3... | ecosystem: Engineered > Bioreactor > Anaerobic > Unclassified ...
TATGAAACCCGCCCTCGCGGTTCAGGCGATCTTCAGTTTCGTCCAGAGTTGGAACAACTACTATATGCCTTCGTTATTACTTAAGGATTCCAGCAAGCACACATTACCTATCATGTTGGGCTTGCTTAGAAGTCAGCAAGAGTCGCAGGCTGATGCCGGCCAAGTGTGGATGGTTATTCTCATTTCCATCTTGCCGGTTGTCNTGGTCTACTTGGTGCTTTCTAAGTCGATTATTAAAGGAGTCACCTCCGGAAGTGTTAAAGGATAAGGGAAAGGTTAAAAATTATGGCAGATGTTAAATTAGTCGACGTTAAGAAGGTTTACCCTTACGTCGAAAGAAAAGCAAAAAGCAAAAAAGAAGCCCAAGAGATCGAAAAGAAGAAAACCAACCTTCAGATCACTGAAGAAGGGGTTGTCGCGGTCCAGAAGTTTAACCTTGAGATCAAAGATGGCGAATTTGTCGTTTTGGTCGGCCCTTCGGGCTGCGGCAAATCGACCACTTTGCGCATGATAGCCGGTCTTGAAACGATCACCGAAGGCGAACTATTCATCGGCGGCCAACTCGTCAACAGCGTTGAGCCGAAGGATCGAAACATCGCGATGGTTTTCCAAAGCTACGCCCTCTATCCTCACATGACCGTCTATAAGAACATGGCTTATTCGTTAAAGATTAGGAAAGCCTCGTTCCGCAACGAAAAAGACCCCGAGAAACTCCGGCTTTACGACGTGGCGGTGGCCGCTTTAGGCAAAGTCGCCAGCGCCCAGAGCTACATCTCCTCCGACAAGATCGAGATTAAAGACTGCCAGAAGATCATCAAGAAAGCCAAAGGCAATGCCGAGATCATCGCTCGGGCCACCAGCCGCATCGAGTCTTCAAAGGAAGATCTGGCGAAGCAGATAGCGCTTTTGGAGGCCTCCAAAGCCGAGGCCAAGGCCGCCAACGGCATTTATGTCGAATACTGCAAGAAAGTCGTTCTGGACGCTCAGACGGCCCTCGATAACAAGAGAGCCAGCGGAGCCACCGAAGAAGCCCTAAAGCCCTTAGAAGACGCTCTATGCGAAGCCAAGGCCCCCGCGGTCGTCACCCGCCATCTGACCAAAGAAGAAATCGACAAGAAAGTCAAAGAAGCGGCCAAAATCCTTGATATTTCTGACTATCTAGGCCGTTTGCCGAAAAACCTCTCCGGCGGCCAAAGACAACGCGTGGCCATCGGACGCGCCATCGTCAGAAACCCCAAAGTCCTTTCTGATGGACGAACCTCTTTCTAACCTTGATGCCAAGCTCCGCAACCAAATGCGGGCCGAACTGATCAAGCTTCGCGAGAAAATCAACGCCACTTTCGTCTACGTTACTCACGACCAAATCGAAGCCATGACCCTCGGAGATCGCATCGTGGTCATGAAAGACGGCTTCATCCAGCAGATCGGGACGCCTCAAGAGGTCTTCGACCATCCTAAAAACCTCTTCGTTTCCGAGTTTATCGGAACCCCGCAAATGAACTATTTCGATGCGAAACTCATCCATAGCAAGGGCAAGTATTTCGTTAATTACGGAACCCTCGAAGTTGAACTTTCTCCCGATAAGCAAGAGAGACTAGCCGCGCTTAAGGTCGCTGAGCAGGATGTCACGCTTGGCGTCCGCCCGGATCACCTGACNATCGCCAAAGCCCCGCTTGTGAAGAAGGGCGAAGCCGCTGAAGACGAGAAAGGCTGCAAAGAGTCCAAGGGCTTCATCGTTGGCAAAGTCGAAGTTTCCGAACTTATGGGCACCTCCTATCACCTCCACTTAGTCGTCGCCGGACGCGATGTGATTGCGATCGTTCCTAACGCCGGGGGAAGCGCCAACTACGTTGGGAAGCAGCTCGACTTCATCTTTGACGGATGCTGCGCCCATGTCTTCTCTAAAGAGACGGGCAAGAACCTCGAGTTTGCCGATTAAACGATTCCTTCGACTTATTCATGAAAAGCCTTAACGTTCAATCCCCGTTAAGGCTTTTCTTTTCCCCGCGAGGAATGATTAGAATCCATAAGAAAAATCACTTTCCTCGTTAATCTCATAAAAAATACCCCTTCTCCTGAATTTCCAGGTATTGGGGGTATGTTTCTTTCGAGATGATTACTTCACTAAATCACAGGTTAACGACAACGTCGTATTCCTTGGGCCCTTCGAAGGGGATCAAATAACCATCACATTCGACTCCGTTAACGGTCATCGAATGTTTGCCCGTGTTATTGTTGATGATCTTAATTCGGTAGGTCGCCCCTCTAAACACCCGGGTGATCTCGACATTTTTGATCTTTTCAGGTAAACAAGGCTTCACGATTAGGCCTCTAAAATCCGGCTGGATGCCTAAGATAGCCTGGCTCGCGGCCACGAAGGTCCAGGAAGCCGTACCGGTCAAGAAGGAGTTCTTGGCTTCTCCGTAGTTCTTCGCGGAACGTCCGGCGATCATCTGTGAGTAGACATAAGGCTCCGTCCGATGGATCTCGGACTTGTCTTCGATATAAGCGGGGCAGTTCTTGACGTAGAGTTTCCAGGTGTTCTCGTTAAGGCCTTCCATGGCCGAGGCGATGACGATCCAGGGGTTGTTATGGCAGAAGACCGCGCCGTTCTCTTTGTATCCAGGCGGATAGGAAGAGATCTCGCCGAGTTCGATATGGTACTTCGTATAGCAAGGAGCCAATAATTCGACTCCGTAATCGTTGACCAAATACTTATTAACGGANGCTAAGGCCTTTTTGCCATAGCCTTCCTCTTGCCCGATNCCCGCCATGACGCAGAAACCTTGCGGTTCGATAAAAATCTTGCCCTCATCGCATTCGTGGCCTCCGACCTTATGTTCGAAGGCATCGTAAGCCCGGAGGAACCACTCACCATCCCAACCGTCTTGAATGGTGGCTTTTTCGATTGCATCAACGGCCTTAAGAATCGTCTCGGCTTCGTTAAGGTTGTCAGTGAGCTTGCAGATTTCCGCATATTCTTTGCCGTATTTCACAAACATGCCGGCAATGAAGACCGATTCGGCTTTGCCCGACTCGAAATTCGAAGCCGTCTGGAAAGACTCGCCCGGAGTTTTGCTGAAGCAGTTGAGGTTTAAGCAGTCATTCCAGTCTGCGCGGCCAATTAAGGGCAGCCCATGAGGGCCGAGATTCTTCATCGTGTGTTCAATCGAGGCGCGCAGGTGGTTCATGAGAGGCTCTTCTGAACCTTCTTCGTTGTTGAACTGAACCTGCTCGTCAAGAATCGAGAAGTCTCCCGTTTCCTTGATGTAGGCAGATGTGCAGGCTACCAACCAGAGCGGATCGTCGTTAAAGCCTCCGCCGACATCGGCGTTGCCTCGTTTGGTGAGCGGCTGATATTGGTGATACGTCGAGCCGTCTCTTGCTTGAATGGCAGCGATATCGAGTATTTCTTTGTCTCGCTCTTTCGGGAATCAAATGGACGAAACCAAGCAAATCTTGGCAGGAATCCCGAAATCCCATGCCTCTTCCGGTTCCGCTTTCGAAGTAAGAAGCGGACCTTGAAAAGTTAAAGGTGATCATGCATTGGTATTGGTTCCAGATGTTGATCATACGATCGAACTTTTCTTCGTCGGAATGAATGGAGAACTTGCCAAGCAAGTCTGACCAATAACGCTTCAGGTCTTCAAGAGCACTGTCAAAAGCATCGACGGTATCGAACTTTCTGATTAGTTCGTGAGCCTTATCTTTGTTGATGACGTTCAGGCTGTCGAACTTCTTGTCTTCCTCGTTTTCGACATAGCCGAGGTTAAAGACCAAAGTTTTCTCTTCGCCCGGTTTCAGGACAAGTGTGATTTCGTGGCAAGCGATCGGAGACCAGCCGGACGCCAGGGAATTTGAGCATTTCCCCTTGGAAATGGTTTCCGGGTCGTCCCAGCCGCCGTTTTGGCCCAGGAAGGTATCGAGGTCGGTTTCGTAGCCGGTCGTCTTGGCGTTCACGTGGTAAAAAGCGTAGTGGTTGCGGCGTTCGCGGTATTCCGTTTTGTGATAGACCGTGGAGGGTTCGACTTCCACTTCGCCGGTGGAGTAATTCCTTTGGAAGTTGGTGGCATCGTCGACCGCGTTCCATAAGCACCACTCGACGACGCTGTATAACTTAATCGTCTTCTCAGTTTTGCCGGTGTTCTTGATAACCGCCTTCGTCAGTTCGCAGTTTTCATGCAAAGGAACAAACACGGTCAGAGTGACTTCGATGTCATTTTTGCTGGAAATCCACTTCGAGTAGCCTAAGCCATGGCGGCAGCTGTAGCTGTCTAACGCCGTTTTGGTCGGCATCCAGCCCGGATTCCAGATGGTTTCTCCGTCTTTGACGTAAAGGTATTTTCCGCCAAAATCCCGCGGGACGTTGTTGTACCTAAAACGGGTAATCCGTCTCAGTTTGGCGTCTCTATAGAACGAATACCCGCCGCAGGTGTTGGATATTAACGTAAAAAAACCTTCATTGCCCAAATAGTTGATCCACGGCAATGGAGTTTTTGGAGTCGAAATAACGTACTCGCGATTGTTATCGTCAAAATAACCAAATTTCATAAACAACCTAATTACGAAAATGATTTCGTATGATAGTAGCGTAAACCTTTGGATGGAATTTCTCAATAAAAAACAAAAACGTTTTCGCAACGGAGTAATTTCTTCCGAAATCGTTTATAATAAGCACATACTAATAAGCTTTTTAGTGTAAGGATAAGTGAGGCCCCAACATGATAAAGATCAAAGACATCGCCGCCAAATGCGGAGTATCTATCGCTACTGTTAGCAAGGCTTTGAACGACAGAGCGGATTTGAGCGAAGCGACGCAAAAAAAAGATTAAGAAGATCGCCCAGCAGATGGGTTACATCCCCAACGGCAGCGCCCGGGCCTTAAAAACCCACTTTTCCAACAACATTGGCATCCTCTTTTACGATAAAACCCAGTCGGGTCTTGAGCACGAATACTTCTCGCTCATTCTGAATTCCGTCAAAGTGGCGGCCGAAGCCGAGGGCTTTGACATCACCTTCATCTCCAACCGCGTCGGCGGCTCTGATTTAACCTATTATCAACACGCCTTATACCGCAACTGCGATGGCGTCATCCTCGCCTGTGTCGACTACGATGACAAAGAAATCCTCGAACTCGTCAACTCGGGCGTGCCCGTGGTGACCATCGATCACATTTCCGATAACAAGCAAGCGGTCCTCTCCGACAACAGCAAAGGCATGGCCGAAATCATGAACTATGTCTATTCCAAAGGACACCGCAAAATCGCTTTCATCCACGGCGAAATGAACGAAGTCACGGAGTCTCGTCTGGAAGGCTTCTACAAAGCGGCCAAAGACTTTAATCTGAATATTCCCAAAGAATATGTTAAAGAAGGCGTTTTCCACTTGCCAAAGGCTTCGGGGCGCGCCGTGAGGGAACTCTTGGCGTTGGACGATCGCCCGACCTGCATCCTTTTCCCCGATGACTATTCACTTCTCGGCGGATTAACCGAGATTGAAAAGCATGGTTTACGGGTGCCGGAAGACATTTCAATCGTCGGTTACGATGGCATTAAGCTTTCCCGTTTGTTGCGGCCAGAGCTTACCACCTACGTTCAGAACACTGAAGACATCGGCAAATATGCCGTCAAGAAACTCGTGGAAGTCATCCGCAACAACAACGGGCCGAGCGTCTTTGAGCACACGATCGTTCGCGGAACCCTTCAAGAGGGCGGAACGGTTAAAGACATCAACTCCAAATAACTAATCGATTCATCATGGCTAACCAATCAAAATATTCGTCCAATCCAAGGCAATCTCTCTTTAGAAAGATCCTGTCCGGTCTCTTCGATGGAACCATCGTCACCCTTTTTGGCGCGATCTTATCCATCATCGCCGTCACCTCGGTCTTAAGCAGCGTCCCATCCTTCAATGAGTCCACGGATGACATTCAAACCCAAGTCGAGAACATCTATGGAGAATATGTCTCCGCCAAATTGGCGTATTTCGAGGCGGATGAACATGGCGTCGAAGTCAAAACCAAACTCAAAGATACCACCTATGTCTTTGAGCGGTGGATCGATAAGCAAATCAGCCTTTCCTATTCCTATGACCCCACGGCATTTACTGAAGCGGGCATCACGATCGACACCAATCTTCATCCGGTCGCGTCCCTAGAAAACGACGAGGCTTCCTATTTCTTCACCACCTACAACGTCGAGAAGAACATCAAGACGGACCTTTATGGAGCGAAAACCCCGCTTGATTACTTTAAGGAAGAACAGTTGTTTAAGAACGTGAGCCAAGACAATTTCCTTGATGAAGCCGGAGCGTTGCCTCGTCTAAAAACCGCGAAAGCCATCGAACTATATACCGCCATCAGCAAAGGCGAAGAAACGGATTTATACACCAAACTATCCGAAGGCTTCGACAAGATCAACACCAATGCGTTTTCTTTGATTAGGGGCTACTCGGTGCTCATCGGTTACTTCGATGAATATAATGCCGCCTACCTTAGTTTTGCGAAGATCGAACTCGGGGCTTTGCTCATCATCTTTGCCATTTCCTTTCTCTTGCTCATCATAGGGCCCCAGGTCTTCACTCCTGACCACGTCACCTTCGGCAACTTAGTCACTAAGACGAGAAGAATCACTTCGAAGGGCAACAATCCCTCTGTGGGGGCTCTCGTTGGCCGAAATGTCTTTGCGCTCTTTAGAGGCGCCCTTCCCTTCTTCATCATGGGTGTCGTCGCTTTTGATTTCCAAGTTTTCCTTGTTCCGCTTTTCCCCATCGGATCTCTGATGGTGAACGTTTTAGTCGCGGTAGTTATCGCCTTACTTGTCGCCTTGCTTAATTCGGGCTTTGAATGCTTTCGGAAAGACCACCTTTCCCTCGAAGAGATCGCGACCCGTACCGAACTGGTGACGAGAGAGATGGACTTCGAAAGAAAAGCGGAAGACGGTGACGTTGAGCGCGGAGACCAAATCGGGATTGATAAGGAATCCCTTTAGGTTAGATTGACCACTCCTTCTCAGATACAACCGATTATCCAGATTTATAAGTAATCTTCTAAAATTTAAAAACATTCATGTCGCTTCTTCGTCATCGGAAACAAACTAAGTAGGATTCACAATGAAAAAAACACTGATTGTCTACGCCTCGATTCATCACCAAAACACCTATAAGGTGGTGGAGTTCCTTGCCTCGCATTTAGACGCCGACCTTCTCGATGCGACCAAAGCGAACAATTATGACTGTGGCGGCTACGAGAACGTCATTTTTGCCTCGGGCATTTATTTCTCGAAGCTTCATCGAGCCGTCGTCGATTACATGAACAAGGCGGATTTGTCGGATAAGAAGGTGGTCATCGTCTACACCTGCGGCATTCGGGCGTGTGACTACGCTGCGCAATACCGCAAAACCCTGAAAGACAAGGGAACCTTTTATCTTGGGAAATCGATCTCGAGAGGCTTGGACACTAATGGCTTTTTCGCCAAACTAGGCGGCATCAGCAAAGGGCACCCCAACGACAAAGACCTTAACAGAGTTTTGAGAGAAATATCCAAACTGCTTGGCGCGTAATCTACCACCGCTAATGAGTAAACCAAAAACCCTCGTGTGAGAGTTTTTTAGATAAATCACTTTTCATGCTAATCAGTAGATTTCTTTGACGTCATCGGGGATATCGACGTTAATATCATTCGGATGGATTACCATGCCTTTACTGGTCTTGGGACTGATTTGATCAAACCGAAGTTTCATGTATAAGGCCGTTCCTCTCGCGAGGAGCTTTCCGTCCATCGACATAATCTCTGCCATTCCATGGAAGGTGAGGCTGTTCTCTTTGTCGATGCGGCCAACGCATTTCAGGGGAACATCATATGGAACCGCCTGATGGTATTCGACCTCTAGTTTAAGCGTGCAGGCCCAGAGTTCTGGTTCCTTGATCCAAATGGCCCGTCCGATTGTTTCATCGAGGACGGCCGCGATCATGCCCCCGTGGGTTCTTTCGGGAAAAGACTGGAACCGAGAATCATATTTGAAGAGGGCGATTAGGCTCTCGTCCTCCATCTCGTAGAAGGAGGCGTGGAGGCCGGAAGGATTGTCGATTCCGCAGACGAGACAATCGTGGCCGTTACTTTGTTTCTTGATGACTTTCATAACGTTCATTATAAAGCAGAGCCGAAGGTTTTGGTTTGGTGTTTTTTTGCTCCCTATATCCATGGCGGTAATCGGTTCCTAATTTTCTCGCTGAACGTTATAATAGACGGAACATGAAAGAACCCCTCGCGTTTCGGATGCGCCCCTCGACCCTCGGCGAGGTCATAGGCCAAGAATCCCTTGTTGGAGAAAGGGGTTTTCTAACCAATTCCGTGGCCAAGAAGGCCCCGGTCTCGATGATCCTTTTCGGGCCTCCCGGGACGGGCAAAACCACCATCGCGGAAGCCTACGCTCGCGAGATGAAAATCCATTACGAGAGAATCAACGCCGTGACGACTGACAAAGCCCATATGGAAGGCGCGATCGCGGATGCCAAGCTTTTTGGCCACGCCATCATCATCGTTGATGAAATTCACCGCCTCGACAAAGCGAAACAGGATTTGCTACTTCCTTACGTTGAAGACGGAACCTTCTTTTTGATTGGTGCGACGACCACCAATCCCTATATCTCGCTCAATCGGGCCATCCGGAGCCGCTGCCGACTCCTTGAAGTCAAAACGCTGACCGAGAAGGAGATTGTCGTTGGGCTGGAACGAGCCCTCGCCTCCGAAAAGGGTCTAAACAACGTCATTAAGGTGTCTCCTAGAAGGTTTTGCCTTCATTGCCAAACTTAGCGGTGGCGACCTCCGTTTTGCCCTCAACATCCTTGAAGAGGCCGCGATCCAATTCCCTGAAGGCTCGGATGTCGGCGTACCCGAGCTGCAAACCATTGAACGGGTCCCGAATTTCGCGATGGACCGAGACGAAGAGGAACATTATGACTCCGTGTCGGCCCTTCAGAAGTCCGTTCGCGGATCCGACGTCGATGCCGCCCTCTATTACCTGGCCAGACTTTGCGTGGCCCAAGATCTCGATTCCATCAAAAGGCGTTTGCTCGTGACCGCCTACGAAGACATTGGTCTAGCCAATCCTGCGGCGGTTCAGCGTTGCCAAATGGCGATCGAAGCGGCGGAACAAGTCGGTTTCCCCGAGGCTATCATCCCGCTCGGGTTTACCGTCTGCGAATTGGCCCTTTCGCCCAAAAGTAAAGCCTCGTGCCTTTCTATCCAAAGCTCCATGGCTTATTCGGCCAGCAAGCCTGCCTTCGTCCAAGACTATCTCAAGTTGACTCCGGTGAACGTCAAGGATGAAGACAAATACCCTTACGACCGACCCGATCTCTGGGAAAGGATTCAATACCTTCCGGATTTCCTCAAGACCATGAAATTCTATGAACCGAATAAAATGAGCAAATCCGCCTATGAGCAGACTTTGAACGAGAACTATAAACGCCTGCTTAAGCAGGGTCGAAGCAATAATTTGGCTGCCCTAAAAGAGGGCAAAAACTAGCTTTCATTATTTGCTTCATAACCTTTCTCTTCCTGGTGTCTTGGCCTTTATCTTTACTTATATGTGCGTCTGGCACAAAAGTTTTCGGCGGAGATGTCTTATCTTTTTCCGCATGATAGAATACTTGTATACAAGGGGAATATTATGGATAATTCCAATTTTCGTCTCGATGGAAAAGTAGCTTTAATCACCGGCGCCAGCTATGGCATTGGGTTTGCCATTGCCAAAGCCTATGCCGACATGGGAGCGACCGTTTGCTTCAACGATCTTAGCGAAGAGAAAATGAAAATTGGTCTCGAATCCTATGCCAAAGAAGGCATTAAGGCCCACGGGTACGTGTGCAACGTATGCGATGAAGGGGCTGTCCAAAAGATGGTGGCCTCCATCATTGAAGACTGCGGTCATCTCGACATACTCGTCAACAACGCCGGCATCATCAAACGCGTGCCCGATGATTGAGATGAGCGTCGAGGATTTCCGAGCGGTGGTGGACGTGGATCTCAACGCCCCCTTCATCGTCAGCAAAGCCGTTATCCCCTCTATGATCAAGCAAGGGCATGGCAAGATTATCAATATCTGCTCCATGATGAGCGAACTCGGCCGCGAGACCGTTTCCGCCTACGCCGCGGCCAAAGGTGGCCTCAAGATGCTTACGCGCAATATCTGTTCGGAGTACGGAGCCGCCAACATTCAGTGCAACGGCATCGGGCCGGGCTACATCGAAACGCCGCAGACCGCTCCGCTACGGGTTCGGCAGCCGGATGGCTCCCGTCATCCTTTCGACGCCTTTATCATCAGCAAGACCCCGGCCGGACGTTGGGGAACCACCGATGACTTACAAGGACCCGCTGTCTTTCTCGCGAGCCAAGCTTCGGATTTCGTGAACGGACACATCCTTTACGTCGATGGCGGCATTCTTGCCTATATCGGGAAGCAACCTGAATAAGTTTTCGATTCGCCGTCCCCTAAAGGAGTTTTCATGAAAAACAAAAAAAGACTACTCGCCGTCCTTCTGCTTCCCCTCCTTTCGCCCCTGCTCTCTTCCTGCGGCAGCACCCAAACCGGGTTTGCTTACGCCCTCGAGACCGGAACGAGCGGCATCGGCAACTACATGGTCCGAGCCGAAACGACCTTGACCCAAGGATCGATTGTTCTTAACACCCTCACGGAAGTTTATTCGGCTTGCTTATGGGCCCGGGTTAATCCCTCGGAAGCCACGGAAAATAGCGTCCACACTGTGGAGGTTCCTGACGTCCAACTCCTTGACGGGACTACCGGAACCCTCTCTTTCGCCCGTCACATNCGCATTCGGGGAGTANTTCTTCACCGGTAACGTTCGTAACCCCGCCGAAGACGCGGCCGAATGGGCCGCTGGCGAATATATCCAATATTGCTACGACCCGCTGCTTTCCTACGATCAGGCCACCCGCGACGCGGAAACCCTGTCCGATCTCAATACCTATATCGGTCCGACCAACAAAGACCCTGGAACCTACGATTGCGGAATCAGTTACCGCAAATGGTATTTCGATGACGTGCTGGGCGGTAACATCGCCATCCTTTCAGGCGGCGATGCCACGCCAATCAGTTCTTCTTCCTCTGCCGCTTCCGTAGAAGAGGGGCCGGCCTTAGCGGACTCGGCGATGAAGCCGTTCTTTCCCGAAGACTTGCCCAACCGATACGAATGCTCCACAAACTCCGCCCTCAAAAACGCGACGACCAGTTTCTCGACTTGGCTTGTTGGGAGAAAATTGAACTTCAAATATTCTGTCCTGTCGAATAATAAAACCTACAAATGTCTCAAGGCTAATCCCACGACCAAAACCTGGATGTACAACCCCAATTACATCAATGAAGATTTCGATGACTCGGAAGGCGATTGGATCGCCATCGACGGGGTCACGAATCTCGAGATTGGCCTCCAACCCCTCAAAGTGCTCTTTGAGACCGTGAACTACGCTTTCGCTTCCGTGGAATACATGTCTCTCAAATAACAGGATTCATCATGCATTTTCGCCTTCTTTACCCCAACTACAAAAAACGCGCCCTCGTTTTTAGCTATGACGACGGC
>Ga0065701_1013358_pt1 | contig 11580 bp, 12 predicted proteins | sample Biomet1_FD_59088 | JGI IMG/M metagenome (GOLD analysis project Ga0065701, IMG submission 59088) | Microbial communities from bioreactor (seeded with anoxic lake sediment) at LBNL, California, USA - Biofuel metagenome 1 version 3... | ecosystem: Engineered > Bioreactor > Anaerobic > Unclassified ...
TCATCCTTCCGCTATACCTGACAAGCATATTCCGGGCCTGCCTCGGCCGGGGCAGATAAAAAGCCGGTCCATCTACAAAAGTATACATACGGGGGAACGGCAACGAATTGTCTTTCCCCCTTTTTTGCCCGGCTTTTGACCGGCGCTTTTATTTCGCCCGGCAGACGAGCTCTCCGTTTTCCACGTCGAGCACCAAAGTGCTACCGGCTTGAATGTCACCCTCCAGAATTTTGCGGGCGATGAGCGTCTCCGCTTTGGACTGCAGGTACCGCTTGAGCGGCCGAGCGCCGAAGACGGGATCAAAACCGTTGTCGATGATGTTGTCGCGGGCAGCTTCGGTCATTTCCAGCCCCAACTGTTTGTCCGCCAGACGCTTTTTCAGTCCGTTCGTGAGGATATCGATGATGTGGGTCAAATTGTCCTTCGTCAGCGGGCGAAACAGGATGATCTCGTCCAGCCGGTTCAGAAATTCCGGCCGGAAGGACGCCTTCAGCTCCGCGTCCACAGCCTTTCTGGCATCATCGGAAATCGTGCCGTCCGGGTTAATTCCTTCGAGCAGGTACTGGCTGCCGAGGTTGGAGGTAAGGATGATGATGGTATTCTTGAAATCCACCGTGCGCCCCTGCGAATCGGTGATACGTCCGTCGTCGAGAATCTGCAGAAGGATGTTGAACACATCCGGGTGCGCTTTTTCGACTTCGTCGAACAGCACCACGGAATAGGGCTTGCGCCGCACGGCCTCGGTCAGCTGACCGCCCTCGTCATAGCCGACATAGCCGGGAGGCGCGCCTATGAGGCGCGATACGGAGAACTTCTCCATGTACTCGGTCATGTCGATGCGCACCATGTTGTGCTCATCGTCGAACAGAGCCTCCGCCAGAGATTTGGCGAGCTCCGTCTTGCCGACGCCCGTGGGACCCAGAAACAGAAACGATCCGATGGGGCGGTTTGGGTCGGCGATGCCGGCACGTGAGCGCAGGATGGCCTCTGTAACAAGGCGCACGGCCTCTTCCTGTCCCACCACGCGCTTATGGATGATGTCGTCCAGGTGCAGGAGCTTTTCGCGCTCGCCCTCCATCAGACGGGACACGGGGATGCCCGTCCAACGGGCCACAATGCCGGCAATTTCCTCTTCGGTGACAGTGTCGTGCACCATGGAGTCGGCGCGTTTCCGGCCCCCGTCGGCCTCGGCATCGGCAAGTCTTTTCTGCAGGGCCGGCAAGGTCTCGTATTTGAGCCGGGCTGCTTTTTCGTATTCGTAGGTCTGCTGGGCCCGCTCGATGTCGGCGGTGCATTTTTCCATGTCGGCCTTGATGGTCTTGACGACATCCACTCCAGCTTTGTCGGCTTCCCAGCGGGCTTTCATGGCGTTGAATTTATCTTTTTGCTCGGCCAGCTCCTCGTGCAGTTTTTCGAGTCTGTCCATGGACAGTTTATCCGTCTCCTTTTTTAAGGAGATCTCTTCGATTTCCAACTGCATGATGCGCCGGCGGATGTCGTCCAACTCCGATGGCATGGAGTCGATTTCCGTGCGGATGAGGGCGCAGGCTTCGTCCATAAGGTCGATGGCCTTGTCCGGAAGAAAGCGGTCGGTAATATAGCGGTTCGAGAGCGTCGCCGCCGCCACCAGCGCCGAATCGTGGATGTGCACGCCGTGGAAGATCTCATAACGCTCTTTCAGACCGCGCAGGATGGAGATGGTGTCCTCCACGGTGGGCTCGTCCACCTGTACGGGCTGGAACCGCCGCTCCAGTGCCGCATCTTTTTCAATATATTTACGGTATTCGTCCAGGGTCGTGGCGCCGATGCAGTGCAATTCGCCCCGGGCCAACATGGGCTTGAGGAGGTTGCCGGCGTCCATGCTCCCCTCGGTCTTGCCGGCACCCACGATGGTGTGCAATTCGTCGATGAACAGGATGATCTTGCCCTCGGACTGTTTAACCTCCTCCAGCACAGCTTTGAGCCGTTCCTCGAACTCGCCACGGTATTTCGCGCCGGCGACCAAAGCGCCCATATCCAAGGAAAAGATAGTTTTTCCCTTGAGTCCCTCCGGCACGTCGCCGCGCACGATGCGCTGCGCAAGCCCCTCGGCGATAGCCGTCTTGCCGACACCCGGTTCGCCGATGAGCACGGGGTTATTCTTCGTCTTGCGCGACAGGATGCGGATGACGTTGCGGATTTCAGTGTCGCGGCCGATGACGGGGTCGAGTTCGTTGTCCCGCGCCCGTTGCACTAGGTCCGTTCCGTATTTCTTCAGTGCATCGTAAGTGTCTTCCGGGGAATCGGTGGTGACATGACCGGTCTTAACTTTGGATAGCTCCTCGGTAAAACCGTCCTTCGTAATATTGTGCATCTGGAAGATGTGCTTGATGGCCGGGGTCTGATTTGCAAAGACGCCCAGCATCAAATGCTCGACGGACACATAGTCGTCTTTGAGCTTTTTGGCCAGCTTCTCGGCAAAGTCCATGATCTTGCCGAAATCGTTGGCGGGGTAAACCTCCTGTGCGCCCTGCACCTTGGGCATATTGCCGATGGCGGTGTCCAGCTCCGACAGGACTTGGTCGCAGTCAACGCCCATGCGTCCCAGCAAAGTGGGGATCAGCCCCCCGTCGGAGTCCACAAGGGCATACAGCAGATGTTCCGGGGTCAGGTATTGGTTGTTATTTTCCCGCGCCATGGATGTGGCGTTGTTAATGGTTTCTATCGTTTTTTGTGTCAGTTTATCGCCGTTCATAGGATCACTCCCTCAAAATTATATACGGTTAAATGAGGATGTTACCCTGCGCGATCCACTGCGCATACTGTGTCCGGACGCCTTGGGCGGAAAGACTTCCACCCAGATACGCCTTTATGAGCGAATCGAACAGACGTACATATCCGCTGATGGCTTCAGCAATGTCGGCGGTATCATAATCCCGCTGTGCCGGCAGGGCGATGGTGCGGGTGAACCGGCCGCCGTACAGGGCATACTCGATGGGGTTAGCAAAATTCGGCGCGATAAGTTCGTCCTCCACACATTTCCACAGCCGGAAGAACCGGTCCATGGCCTCCAGCAGCTCCACCGACTGTGTGCGGAACACAACACTCAGCTCGCCCAGAGCGCCCTCGCGATCACAGTACAGCTCCACGGAGTATTTCACTGTAGGCCGGTAACGATACTGCAGGCTAGATTTCATGCTCATGGTCAGCGCGTTGGGGCTCACGTAAGGCACAAGTTCACGGTCGGTGTCCAAAATCTGCTCGATTCGATGGAAAATGTCTTCAATCCGCCGTTCCGGTGTGATCATGTCCACATACTCCGCCAAAATCTGATTGACGAGGCTGGAGCGGTTCGTGTCCATCCGATGGGCCAGATTGTCGACCTCCCGCACCACATCGTCGGAAAGCATCAAGCTGTAAAGCGTCTTTTTCATTGGGTTTTCCACCTCTTCCATATCATACGGCGCGGGATATAACTTGTCAAGCAATTTATATATTTTATTGTGCAAGTTTTTAATTATCCGGCCCCGCTCCGTTATTATCTGCAATTTGACAAAAAAACAGACTCCCCAAAAGAGAGAGTCTGCTTTTAAACACCTTTTTTGCCGCCAACCGCAGCGAGGACAGCGGGAAAACAAGTCTTCAACAAATAAGAAGCGGAGACAGTTTGTCTCCGCTTCTTATTGTTCTGGATATGTTCAGGCAGCAGGGGTAGTAGCAACCTCAGCAGCCGGGGTAGTAGCAACTTCCGTGGTGGGAGTGGTAGCAACCTCAGTGGTAGGAGTGGTAGCAACCTCAGTGGTGGGAGTGGTAGCAGCCTCAGTGGTGGGCGTAGTAGCCTCAGCCGCGGGGGTAGTAACAGCCTCAGTAGAGGGAGTAGCGGTGGGGGTAGCAGTCTTGGTGCCGCAGCCGGCGCACAGAGCGACGACCATCAGAACAGCCAGAACAAGAGCAAGATACTTTTTCATTCAATGTTCCTCCTAAAAGAATATGGCCTTTCGGCCGTACTACATAATATTACGAAAGTATTAAAAAGTCAATATCCTCGTTTATATCTCTCTGTACACATCCGTATTTTGGGGCTATACTCTGTCCAAGAAGGAGCGTGAATCATGGAGTTTTGCTGGCCTGAATATGATAACAGCCTTGTGAGTCTGATCTCCTCGATCACGTCTCATTTCGGTGCGGGCGCCTTCCACGCGACACTGCCGGCGGCCGACGCACTGCTGGCCCGTTCGCCGAAAAACGTGGTGCTGATGCTTTTTGACGGCATGGGAGACGAAGCGCTGGCACGATGTCTTCCGCCGGACAGCTTCCTGCGCCGGAATCGGATTGGAGACTTATCGTCGGTGTTTCCGCCCACCACTGTGGCCGCTACGACCTCACTTAGCAGCGCTCTGACGCCTGCCGAGCATGGATGGCTGGGCTGGAGTCCTTATTTCCCCCGGGAAGATAAAATTGTGGACGCCTTCACCAACAACCTCAAGGACACGGACGTTCAGGCGGCACCCTATTCTATCGCCCGCAAGAATCTGCCCTATGAGACGGTCTTTACACGTATCCGCGCTGCCGGGCAAGCCTCCGCCTGCGAGGTTTCGGCGTTTGGGGAATCTCACGTCAAGGATTTCGACGGCTTGTTTGACACGGCCCGCCGTCTGTGCGCCGATCCCGGCCGGAAGTATCTGTATTGCTATTGGGGCGAGCCGGATATGTCCCTGCACAAATTCGGCTACTGCAGCGAGGAGAGCCGCCGATGGATCTCCCGTATTGACGCAGCCTGCCAGTCTTTTTGCGAAACTGTAACGGATACGTTGGTTTTTATCACCGCCGACCACGGCCACCGGGCAGTCGGCTATGTCAAGGTCAGCGATTACCCGGCACTGGCAGCTATGTGTCTGCGTCCGACGGCCATCGAGCCAAGGGCAGCTGCGTTCTTTGTCCGGCCGGAGGCTTTGCGGCTCTTCCCGGCGGCATTTTACGACGCCTTTGGCCGGGACGATTTTTTGTTGCTGACCAAGACGGAAGTGCTAGAAAAAAAGCTTTTTGGCTTTGGGCGGCTTCACCCGGATCTTAACGCCATGCTGGGTGATTATATCGCCGTCGCCGTCGCCGATAAGTGCATCATCTGGGATGAACGCTCCAGACAGTTTGCCTCCCATCATGCGGGCCTGACCCGCAGCGAAATGCGTGTGCCGCTCATCGCAGTGTCGAAGTAATTCCGGCGATTCCGTCAAAAAATGGTGCCTCCCATTCTGGACGGCACCATTTTGATATACTTTTCGCTGGTTACTTCTGCACAATGATCACGATCGCCGCCACGACGAGAACGGCTGCTGCCATGAACAATATCTTTGACTGCTGGGGCTTTTTCACCCGGAAGTCTATCACAAACAGCGCAGCAATGATCAGCATCCAGATTTCAAATCCCATCACGAACCTGCTGCCCAGAAGCTGTCGAGAAACGTAGTAAGCCGGCACCAGCCACGAGGACGCAGTGACGGGCATGCCCTGATATAAAGTCCGGTTTTCACTGGTCATCTCCTGGCGTTTCTGCTCCATGACGTTAAAAAAGCCCAGCCGGATGACCGCGCACAGTACATACCCGGCCAGCACGGCTGTACCGAACACGCCGTCCACGCCCAGTTCCATGGCGATGACCGCCGGCAGTACGCCGAAACATACGAGGTCGCACAGAGAATCGATCTGAATGCCAAAGGTCTTGGCATCCTCGGAGCGCTTGGTGGCACGGGCGATCTTGCCGTCAAACATATCGCATACGCCGCATAACATTAGGCAGGCGACGGCTACGTTCATATTGCCGCCGGCGGCCAGATTTATACCCACCACGGCCAATACGAGGCTTATATAGGTTAAAATCACAGAGACATTATAGAAACCCAGCATGTTTTTCACCCCGAACGAGTGGATTATAACATATTTTTTCAGACGTGACAACGTCTTGCCGGTGTGCTATACTTTTTATAGTTTGTTTGGAGGTGTTGAGGCGTGAAAAAGAAAAATAAGACAAATCCCTTTTTGCTCCTGCTGGCCGCTGTCATCTGGGGTACAGCGTTTGTCGCCCAAAAAGAAACCGTTCTGGGCAGCTTCACCTATAACGGCATCCGCAGCCTCGTGGGAGGCATAGTGCTCCTGCCCGCCATCGCCTTTCTGGACAAGCTGCGCGCGAAAGACAGCACTTTCAGCAAGGGTACGAAAAAGAATATTTTCTTGGGTGGCATCGCCTGCGGCGTCGTGCTCTTCATCGCCTCTAATCTTCAGCAATATGGCATCGGCCTGCAGGACGACAGCACAAATGTGGGAAAAGCAGGATTTATTACTGCCTGTTACTGCGCATTCGTTCCTGTACTGAGCGTTGTTTTTCTAAAAAGGCGCCAGCCACCGATGGTCTGGGTAGGTGCGGCAGTCGCTGTGGTCGGTTTTTTCTTCCTATGCCTGATGGACGGCATCACAACCGGACTTGGCTTTAGTCTGGGACTGTCGGATCTGCTGCTGCTGCTGTGCTCGGTGATGTTCGCCGTCCACATTCTGGTCTGCGATCACTTTACCGCGGTGGCGGACGGTGTGCGCCTGAGCTGCATTCAGTTCTTTACCTGCGGTGTTTTGAGCTGTATTGCCATGTTCATTGTCGATAAGCCCACCATGTCGGCTATTCTTGGCGATTGGTTCGTCATCCTCTACGCCGGCATCCTCAGCTGCGGCGTGGCCTACACGCTCCAGATTGTCGGCCAAAAGGGCGTGAACCCCGCCATCGCATCACTGATCCTGTCATTGGAAAGCGTATTCTCCGTTCTGTCAGGATTTGTGTTTGAGCACGGTGCGCTCACAGGGTGGGAACTTTTTGGCTGCATATTGGTGTTCGGTGCGGTATTGCTGGTAAATTTGGCTCCGCAAAAGGAGGGGGTACATTAAATGGACGATTGGCGCGACAAACATTACTCCTATTATCAAAACACCGCCTGCGAATGTTTCCCCTGTCACAAGGGCGCGGACCCGGACGACTTCAATTGTCTGTTCTGCTGGTGTCCGCTGTACGCCTTGGGTGACCGCTGCGGCGGAAATTTCCACTATACGGAAAGCGGCGTGAAGGACTGTTCTGATTGCATGCTGCCCCACAGGCGCGCAAGTTATGGCTACATCATCAAAAAATTTTCCGAGATCGAAAAACTGGCGCATAAAAAATAATTTAAAATAATTTTGAACCGGCCTATGAGCCGGTTCTTTTTTCGCATATTTATTTCACTTTCGCGCATACTACCCCAGAACAAGTCAAAAAGGGGGATGATCCTATGGTCATCGACACGATAGCTCTTATCCTCGTTATCATCGGCGGCATCAACTGGGGCAGCGTGGGCCTGTTTAATATCGATCTCGTAGCGTGGTTGTTTGGCGGTCAGACCGCTGTAGTCTCGCGGGTAATTTACACGCTGGTCGGTCTTGGGGCACTGTGGTGCATTTCGCTTCTGTTCCGCTCCCGGGACGAGGCCGACGAGGAAGCATAATCACCGGTGCAATTCGCACCGGTTACATATTTCGCGTGCTTTTTTCCTATTCCTTGTATATAGTTTCTCTGATGAACTCTATATATGGGGGGATTTCCATGTCTGCCCTAAAGCAAAAAGCACGCCGGCAGGTCTCCGGAATCCTGCTGTTGCCCGTAGAAGATATTGTTCCGAACGCCCTGCAGCCCCGGCAGCTTTTCGACACAGACGCGCTGCAGGAACTTGCAGACAGCATCGGGCGCTACGGTGTTCTCTCACCGCTGACGGTGAGGCCGTCTGGATCGAAGTGGGAACTTGTTGCGGGAGAACGGCGGTTGCGGGCAGCAAAACTCGCGGGCCTGCAGGAAGTACCCTGCATTTCTTTGGATGTAGGCGATGCAGAATCCGGCGTCATCGCCCTGGTGGAAAACCTTCAGCGGCGGGATCTGGACTACATAGAAGAAGCAAGGGGTATCGCGCGGCTCATTGAATCATTTGGCCTCAGTCAAGAAGAAGTTGCGCAGCGGCTGGGAAAAAGTCAGTCTTCGGTAGCCAATAAGTTGCGGCTATTGCACCTTCCGCCGGACGTGCAGGACGGGCTTTTGGAGGCCGGCCTCACCGAGCGGCACGGGCGGGCGCTGCTGCGCCTTGGGGATGACGATGAGCGCCGTGAGGCTCTTCATTACATCGCACAGCATGACCTGACGGTGGCCGCGGCTGATCGTTACATCGACAGGCTTCTTCAGGAAAAGGAACAGGTCGGCAATACGGGCCGCACGCTTTTTGTCCTAAAAGATGTGCGGATTTTCATGAATACCCTGCTGCACGCGGTGGACATCATGCGCCAGGGCGGCGTGAATGTGGACGTCCACCGCTTGCAGTCTTCGGATGAGGTGACCGTGACCATTAGCATCCGGCGGTAGTTTCTGTCCTCTTGTATACCATCCGGAATTGGTGTAAAATACCTTCCGTTATGGGAAAAAAACAGACAACAAAAGCTTTACTTGCGGCTCTTTCCGCTTATTTTCTCTGGGGGTTTTCTTTTCTGTTCTCCCGCTTGGGTCTAGATCAGGTACAGCCTTTCGTATTGCTGGCTCACCGTTTCACGGTGGCGACGGCGCTGATGGGCCTGCTGCTTCTGACAGGCGTCATCCGGATTCATTTGCGGGAGAAAAAGTTACTGCCGCTGCTGGTGATGGGCTTTTTTGAGCCCGTCTTATATTTTGTCGGGGAAACTTATGGAATCTTGTATACCACTACCGCCTTTTCCGGTGTGATGATCGCCACCGCCCCTGTCTTTATGCTCATTGCGTCGGCTGTTTTTCTGCAGGAAAAAGCCACCCGCAGTCAGGTTCTCTGGTCTTTGGTATCCATCGCGGGCGTAGCGGTTATTGCCGTGCAAAGCTCCAATGAAGGCTCGATAACGCTCAAAGGCGTCGCTTTTTTGACGTTGGCAGTTTTTACTGCGGTGGCGTTTACGATCATCAGCCGGAAGCTTTCCGGACAGTTTTCCGCTTTTGAGCGCACATTCGTGTGCATGGCGGAGGGCGCGTCGGTGTACTGGATTCTGGGGGCCATGCAATGCCGCGGCGATCTGTCCCAGTTGATTGCTCCCCTAGCAAACGGACAGTACTGGATCAGTTTATTCTACCTCGGCGGTATCTCCAGCGTCGTATGCTATCTGTTTATCAACTACGCTTTCAGTTACGTATCTGTCAACCGCACTGCGGCGGGTACGAATCTCACCACCGTCATCTCTATCCTGGCGGGCGTTTTGTTCCTGCATGAGCCGTTTTCCTGGATTTCCTTCGTATGCAGTGCCGTAATCCTTATGGGCATCTACGGTGTGCAAAAATCTTCGTCTGTACAGGAAAAGGTGATGCACGGATAAACACAGCATTTTTGAGACTATTTTGCCTAAGAAGAAACGGCGGGGTAACCCCCCCCGTTTCTTCTTTTTGGGCACAATAAGACCGTAATTGACACAACTTTTCGTTAATGGTAAAATCGCTTCATTATGAATACCGGCATGCCGTTTTGAAAGAAGGATCTAAACCATGGCACAATTCAAAGGAAGCAGCGGCTATGTCGCCTCGGAGGAACTTCTGCGCAGCGTCAACATCGCGATGGCATTGCAAAAGCCCCTGCTCGTCAAGGGAGAACCCGGCACGGGCAAGACCATGCTGGCGGAGGCAGTGGCCGAGAGTCTGAATATGGAGCTTCTTGTATGGAGCATCAAATCCACCGCCAAGGCCCAGGAAGGTCTGTACGTCTATGACACCGTACAACGCCTGTACGACAGCCAATTTGGCGCGGATGTATCGGACATCGGCAAGTATATCAAGCTCGGTAAGCTGGGTGAGGCGTTTGAAAAGCAAACGCAGTGCGTGTTGCTCATCGACGAGATCGACAAGGCCGACATTGAGTTCCCGAACGACCTTTTGTGGGAGCTCGACAAGATGGAATTTTACATCCCGGAGACGAAAAAGATTGTAAAGGCCAAGGTCCGCCCGGTGGTCATCATCACTTCCAACGCGGAAAAGGAGCTGCCGGACGCCTTTCTGCGCCGGTGCATATTCCACTATATCGATTTTCCCGACGCGCAGATGATGGAGCGCATCGTGCGCGCGCACTTCGAAAATCTCGACGACAAGCTGCTGGCGCAGTCGCTGGAGGCTTTCTATATGATCCGCGGCATCCACGGCATCCAGAAAAAGCCCTCCACCTCAGAGCTGATCGACTGGATTCAGGCACTGCAGATCGGCGGCATCCCGGCTTCAAAGATCACGTCGCAGCTTCCGTTTGCCGGCGTGCTGCTCAAGAAGAATGAAGATATGGAAACGCTCGAACGAAGCAAAAGCCAAGCAAAGCATTGGTGAGTTATGTTCATAGTATTTTTTCTATCTTCTGCGCACGCGCGGCCTGAACGTCTCCCTGGAAGAATGGCAGACGCTAATGAAAGGTCTTGAGCTAGGGTTGCACCGGTCTTCCCTGATGGGGTTTTACTGGCTCGCGAGGTCCGTTCTGATCCACACGGAAGCGGATTTCGATAAATTTGACCAATGTTTTTTAGAATATTTCAAGGGCGTCAAGACCTTCGACAAGATTCCAAAAGAATTGGAGGACTGGCTTAATTCGCCGCGGGAGCCTGTTAATCTTGATCCGGAAAAGCTCAAATCTATGGGCCTCGACATTGACGAGATCCGCCGCATGTTTGAAGAGCGCCTAAAACAGCAGTACGAGCGCCATGACGGCGGCAGTCACTGGATCGGCACCGGCGGCACGTCGCCCTTCGGCAACAACGGCTACTACCCCGGCGGCATCCGGGTCGGCGGCGAGGGACGGAACGGCAGTGCCCTGCAGGTGGCCGGCGAGCGGCATTTCCGCGATTTCCGAGAGGACACGGTATTGCAGACCCGTCAGTTCCAGATGGCATTCCGCAGGCTCCGGCAGTTTTCTACGCAAGAAGACGGACCGAAAGATGAGCTGCAGCTGGACGACACCATCCGGGAAACCGGCGACAACGCGGGCAATTTGAAGCTCGTTTTCGGCCGACCGCGCCGTAATACCGTCAAGCTATTGCTGCTGTTCGACTCCGGCGGCAGCATGTGGGAATTTGCAAAACTATGCGCAAGTCTGTTTCAGGCGGTCTCCAGGCAGTCCAGGTTCAAAGACTTGAAAACATACTATTTTCACAACTGTTTCTACGACCTTTTGTATACAACGCCCGGTTGCTCCCACGCGGACAGTCTCTCCACGGAGTGGGTACTGCAGAACCTGCACGAGGATTACAAAGTCATCGTCGTAGGGGACGCCTCCATGGCTCCGTATGAGTTGTTGAGTCCCGGCGGCTGCTTGGATTACTACTCCTATAACAAAGAACCCGGCATCAACTGGATCGGGCGATTCACCGGCCGCTACAGCAAGATGATCTGGCTCAACCCTCTCGAGCCGTCTTACTGGGATGCCGGCTACGGCAGCGAAACCATCCGTCTCATCAAATCCAGGGTTCCCATGTACCCCCTGACAGTGCAGGGCCTGCAGGATGGGCTGAAAATTCTGGTCTCTGCGCGGTAACGCCGCCATAGGATTAACCTGTGGC